>Ga0209834_10000699_pt1 | contig 19948 bp, 22 predicted proteins | sample Mar14236cmmetaG_FD_184134 | JGI IMG/M metagenome (GOLD analysis project Ga0209834, IMG submission 184134) | Marine hydrothermal vent microbial communities from Guaymas Basin, Gulf of California to study Microbial Dark Matter (Phase II) - Marker... ...
GCGTGATAGATGGTTTGTTAAATGGTTTACTTCAGATATAATATTACACACAAATGGCTACAGCTTATCGATTAAGTGAATTGAAGCTATTAACATAATGTTTTGTTAACATACTTGTGTTCATCATGTTTCCTGTGTGATGCTGATGTAATTGATTCTGGCGCCTGTTTCGTTTATTATTCAACAAGAGGTGAGTCAATGTTTGAAAATCTTCAGGAACGTTTTGCCAAGATACTGAAGACGCTTTCAGGCAAGGGCAGGCTTTCGGAAAAGAACATATCTGATGCCGTGAGACAGGTGAAGCTATCGCTTTTAGAAGCCGACGTGAACTACAAGGTGGTAAAAGAGTTCATCGAATCGGTAAAGCAAAAGGCTTTGGGTGAAGAGGTGATGAAAAGCTTCACCCCGGATCAGCAGTTTGTGAAGATCGTTCGAGATGAGCTGATCAAAATCATGGGTGAGACGCACCAGACACTGAACTTCAAACACAACCCATCGGTTATCATGATCGCTGGCCTTCAGGGAAGCGGTAAAACTACCACGTGCGCTAAGTTAGCTCTTCACTTGAAGAAGAATGGAAGAAACCCCGTTCTCGTTGCCGCTGATACGTACAGGCCCGCCGCAATCGAGCAACTTGAAAAGCTCGGTGAAGCGATAGGTATAACAGTCATCACAGGCGATAGAAAGAATCCTGTGAGCATAGTCAAAAAGGCGGTATCTGAGGCGAAAGACACGCATTGGGACACCGTCATTTTAGACACAGCCGGGCGACTGCACATTGATGATGAGATGATGAGTGAACTTGAGAAGATAAAAAGCGTTTCCAATCCCGACGAAGTGCTCATGGTCGTGGATGCCATGACAGGACAAGACGCCATTAACTCTGCTCGTCTTTTTGATCAACGCCTCAGTTTGACGGGTTTTATCGTTACAAAGATGGACGGCGATGCCAGAGGCGGTGTGATTCTGTCAATACGCCACGTGACAGGAAAACCCGTGAAGTTCATTGGAGTTGGCGAAAAACTCGATAATCTTGATGTTTTTCATCCAGAGAGAGTGGCGAGCAGAATACTGGGTATGGGTGATGTTCTGTCTTTAATTGAAAAAGCAGAGAGAGAATTGGATCGTTCCAGAATGGAAGAGATGGGTAAGAAGCTGTTGAAGGCCGAGTTCACTCTCGAAGATTTTCAGCAGCAACTGAAAGACATTAAAAAGCTTGGTCCTCTGTCTTCTCTTGTGCAGATGCTGCCCGGGGCACCAAAAATAAACGTTGAAGACGGCGAAGGCCAGTTGAAAAAGGTGGAAGCGATAATCAACTCTATGACCACAGAAGAAAGGCGGAATCCAAGGATACTCAATTCCAGCAGAAAGAAAAGAATCACGAAGGGAAGCGGAACAACTGTTCAGGACATAAACAGACTTTTGAAATCTTATGAAGAAATGAAATCAATGATGAAAAAACTCAAGAAGGGAAAGCTCAATTTACCCTTTTCATTCTAACAGGAGGTGTGATATGTGGTAAGGATAAGGCTTACTCGCATGGGCAAGCGACACAGACCGTTTTACAGAATCATCGTCATTGACGGCAGAAAGCGTAGAGACGGCGCTTACATCGATTCTTTGGGTTACTACAATCCCCTTAAGGAGCCCGCCGATGTGAACATCGATTTCGACAAGGCGGTGGACTGGATCATGAAGGGCGCGCAGCCGAGCGAGACAGTTTCAAGGCTGTTTCGAAAAGCCGGTGTTCTGGCAAGGGTTCATCAGTTGAAGTACGGCAAAGATAAGGAGGAAACTCCTGAATGAAGAAAGTTTTGGAATACATCCTGAAGGGCATCGTGAAGTACCCTGAGGATGTCGTGGTCATCGAATTTGAGGAGGACGAAGGCAAAGTCATAGAAATCGTGGTGAACAAAGACGATGTGGGGCAGGTTATCGGAAAAGATGGCAGAACGATTAAATCTCTAAAGGCGCTGCTTTCAGCGCTCACAGAAGATGAGCATTTCACTTTAAAGGTGATAAGATGATCCAAAGAGTGCCCGTGGCCATTATCGGTAAAGCGCATGGACTGAATGGATGGGTTAAAGTCAGGTTGTTGACAAATGTACACGACATTTTTGATACTGTTGAGGAAGTCTATCTGGAACGAGCCCAGGAAAGCAACGCGCCGAGTGTTGAAGCTCATCTGGAGTCTGTCAGGAAAACCGGAACGGGTTTACTCTTGAAGATACGGGGTATAGACACACTCCAGCAGGCGAAGAAGTTGACCGGGCTCCATATCTGTGTGGCGGTGGACAAGTTACCCGTTCTCTCGAAGGACGAATATTATTTTTACGAGCTTCTGAACATGGAGGTATTCAACGAGCAGGGAACACGTCTTGGACGGGTTACAGATGTTATTGAAACGGGATCAAACGATGTTTTAGTTGTGAGCGAAAACGGTGAGGAGAAGCTTTTTCCCCTTGTTAAGGATTACATTATATGTCTTGAAAAGGGCAAAAAAGCTGTTGTAAAGGAGCCAGAATGGATCTAATGAGGATATTCATTGCGACGATATTTCCGGAAATGGTCAGTGTGATCAAAGAATACGGAGTAATCAAGCGGGCTGTTGAAAAAGGAATCGTCGAAATACGAGCGCTTAATCTCAGAGATTTTGTACATGATAAACACAGAGTTGTTGATGACTATCCATACGGCGGTGGCTCCGGAATGGTTATGAAGCCAGAACCATTTTTCAAGCTCTATGAGCACTGTAGCAAGGAATTTGGAAAGCCGTATGTGGTGCTGACTTCTCCTCAAGGAAAAAGGTTCAACAACGATTTGAGCAGGGAACTTTCAAACAAGGAGTTTTTACTGATTCTGTGCGGAAGATATGAAGGCATCGACGAAAGAGTGAATCACATCGTTGATGAGGAAATATCCATAGGTGATTACGTTCTCAGCGGTGGAGAACTCGCTTCGATGGTAATAACAGATTCAGTTTGCAGATTTGTTCCTGGAGTTATCGAAAAGGATTCTGTAGAGAGGGACTCATTTTTCAATGGGCTTTTGGATTACCCTCAGTACACAAGGCCTGTGGAATTCAATGGTCTCAGGGTTCCAGAGGTTCTTCTGAGTGGGAATCACGAAGAGGTTGAATTGTGGCGCACTGTTGAAAGCATCAAGCGGACAGCCCTGAGAAGACCAGATTTGTTCGTTAAAAGAGATTTTTCAAAGCAGGAGAAGATAGCTTTGATCAAGATTATTCGGGAGATGAATATAGGTGCCGAGTGATTTGCGTATCGCTTTGATTCACTACCCAGTTCTTGGAAGAGATGGTAAAATTGTTTCCAGTGCAGTCACAAACTTAGACATTCACGATATAGCCAGAACAGCTCGAACTTACAATATCAAGAGATATTACATCGTGACAAACTTACCGGCACAGCAAGATGTGGTTCGCACCGTGCTGCATTACTGGATCAATGGTTACGGCAGAAAGCACAATTTCAGCAGAACTCAGGCGCTTGAATTGGTTGAACTTCGTTCTTATTTAGAAGATGTGATAGAAAGTATTGAAAGTGAAACCGGCAAGAAGCCGATTATGATGTTCACCTCGGCGAGAAAGAGTGAAAACACGATCACGTTTGAGATGGCGAGACGAATGATACGAACGAGCGACGCGCCGGTGTTGGTACTCTTCGGTACAAGCTGGGGACTGCCGGAAGAAATCAAACAGTTGTGTCAGTACACCCTGGAACCGATACGCTACGGATCTGATTACAATCATCTTTCAGTTAGAGCCGCTGCGGCAATAATTATTGACAGGCTCGTAGGAGAAGAAGGAGGGACGAAATCATGAGTATGGACAATCTTGTTAGAATGATGGAAAAAGATTCCTATCGGTCTGATCTACCCGAATTCAGACCGGGTGATACTGTTCGTGTTCACGTGAAAATCGTTGAAAGTGGTAAAGAGAGAATACAGGTATTTGAAGGAATCGTATTGAAGATAAGAGGTTCGGGCTTGGGAAAGACATTCACAGTCAGAAAGATCGCAACCGGCGGAATAGGAGTGGAAAGAACCTTCCCCTACCACGCTCCTGTTGTTACCAAGGTCGATGTTGTGAGACGCGCCAAGGTGAGAAGAGCGAAGCTTTATTACATAAGAAAAATAAGGGGTAAGATAAAGCTCAAGGAGCGCAAGCGCCAGCATGTCAAATAAGAAGGCTAAGTCATCCGAAGTACCGATCAAGAAAAAGGTGGCAAAAGAAGCCGCAGAATGGGGAAAATCCCTGCTTTACGCTGTGGTCGCCGCTACGATTATAAGGCTTTTTGTGTTCGAAACGATGCTCGTTCCAACAGGATCAATGATTCCAACGATAAACCCTAAAGATAGGCTTTTCATAGAAAAGATCACATACACCGCCAGAGAGCCAAAAATTGGTGATATAGTTGTTTTTTGGTCACCGTATGTGGATGAAAGGGCTCAGACGATGCTCCGCTGGTTTGACAAATTCATGGATCTCTTTGCTCCACGGCGTTTCAAGGGTCATGTGAAGTACGTGAAAAGACTCGTGGGCAGAGAAGGAGATGTGCTTCAAATCAAGAAAGACGAGCAAGGGCAGTATCGGCTTTATGTCAACGGAGAGATTCCTGAGTCTTTGAAGAACATCGTATATGAGCCGGAAGGGATTTTTGAATACCCCGAACTGATAAACTGGTTTGTTGAAGCCAGCAGATTGCGCAAAGACCTGATCGCTTATCAGAGGTATCTGCAGGATCTGGCGTCGAAACAGGGGGCATACGCAGCGAACCTCGTTGCTTCTGTGGTGGGAGGAATACCGCAAGTTCCACTTGGAATACCTTTCTACGAAGCTTACGACAAGATATACGCAGACATAAACATTTCCGAGTACATAAGAAACGCTCCAGATGGTGTAACTGTAACCGTCCCTGAGGGGTTCTATTTCTTCATGGGCGATAATTCTAAGGAAAGTTTTGACAGCAGATACTTTGGCTTTGTGCCGAAAGATCATGTCATCGGAAGGCCCATATTGAGAATATGGCCGTTTCAAAGCTTCGGACCTGTTCAGGGGAGTTAATCAACTCCCCTTCATTTTGCTCAAGGAGGCATGTCTATATGAGCACTCTCACGGTTGTGGATCATCCACTCATAAAGCACAAATTAACCATAATGAGAAACAAAGACACTGGTCCAAAAGAGTTTCGAGAGCTTCTAAGAGAGATAACATTCCTGCTCGCCTACGAAGCGACGCGGCACATTGAAACGGTGGAAGTTGAAGTGGAGACTCCATTGAGAAAGACAAGGGGGTACATGATTGAAGATAAGAAGGTCGTCGTTGTTCCAATTTTGAGAGCGGGCTTGGGAATGGTTGACAGCATTTTAGAGCTCCTGCCCAACGCTTCAGTTGGACACGTCGGAATATACAGAGATCCCGAAACACTGAAATCTGTGGAATACTACTGCAAGATACCACGAATAACATCTGAAAGCACCGTGTTTCTTCTTGATCCAATGCTGGCAACAGGTGTTTCCGGTGCCCACGCTTTGAAAATACTCAAAAACATGGGCGCGAGGAAAATAATATTCGTTTCCCTTATCTCGGCGCCTGAGGGAGTAAGTGTTATAGAGAAGGAATACCCAGATGTGGCGATTTACACAGCAGCTCTGGACGAACGGCTGAACGATCATGGTTACATAATACCAGGCTTAGGGGACGCCGGAGACAGGCTCTACAGAACAAAATGAAGATAACGGTTGTCGGCGGCGTTTTTTGGGACACCATCTTTTACGGTTCGTCTCCTCATTTTAAAGCGGTGATAGAGATGCCCGGAGGAACCGGCTTGAATGTGGCGGTTGGTCTCGCGGCTCTGGGAAATGAAGTGAAACTAATTGGCTGCGTGGGAGTTCAAGACTTCTACGCTAACAAGATAGAGACTTTTTTGAGAAGAAGCGGAGTTGAAGCTTTCCTTATCAGGGCAAATGGTCTGACGGGAAGATTTATTTCAGCGAACGAAAAGAACGTTCTTGCTGTTTTCCGTGGAGTGAACACAGCGCCATTTGTTTTTGACGTTCTGGATTTAATAGATGACGAGCCGATTTTTGTGAGCTGTGAAATTGGAAAAGATAACCTCGATGTTCTCAGAAACCGCGTTGAGGGGTTCCGATCTCCCATCTTTGTGGATCCGCTACCGCCATCTGACTATATCCCGATAAATGGAGCGTATGTCATGGCGTCTGAAAGTGAAGCCACGCTGATCGATAATGTCACCGTTGTGAAGTTGGGAGCGAAGGGAGCTGTCTGGAACGAGCTGTTCGTGGCATCAACTGGAGAGGAAAATCCTTTTCCACTCGGTGCAGGTGATGCCTTTGATGCCGTGTTTATCGATTCGATCTTAAAGGGGTACGACAGATTGAGCGCGTTGAAAAGAAGCGTCACGGCTGGAGAGCTTGTTTCCAAAACTTCTGGAAGTTCCATAGCGGTTATTAAGATACTTGGAAGCGAGGGGGAATATTGAAAGCTTTCCTGCTTTTGATAGGGGTTTTAATCGTTTCCTTCTCTGGTATACTGGTGAAGCTGAGCACAACAGCACCACAAATCACGGCGTTTTACAGGGTTTTCTTCGCTTTCGTCACCTACATCGTTGTTCTGAAAGGCAGAATTCAGCGATTTGACAGGAAAAAGGAATTACTGCTTCTGCTGGCAGGCTTCTGCTTAGCCATGCATTTCTATTTTTGGATCAGCGCGTTTAAGCATACCACCGTAGCTGGAGCAGTGATCCCACTGATGATACAGCCCCTTGTCGCTTCAGTACTCGGCGCGCTTCTCTATCGAGAAAAAGTTGGTAAGAAAGAGACTTTGGGTGTCGTGATCGTCATCGTTGGTGTGATGTTGATGACGATTCTTGACTCACGGGTGAGTCTGTCAATTTCGAAAGGCGATCTGCTCTCGGTCATAGGTGTTATTTTCGTCTCTGTTTATCTTGTGATCGGAAGATATCTGGTACCGAAGACCTCGGCATTGGTATTCAACATGAGGAGCTATTTGATAGCGTCTGTGATACTGTTTTTTGTAACACCCACGAAGATTTTCCAAGCGTTTCCGTTAAGTCAGTGGCTTGTCTTTCTTGGACTTGGAATTGGATGCTCGTTCTTTGGCTACACCTTGATAAACAACTCCTTGAGGTACTTCAAAACGGGTATCGTCGCGATGGCATTAGTTGGAGAGCCTGTGCTGAGTATAGTTTGGTCGTGGATCATCTTTTTCGAAACTCCAACGCTGTCGCAGTATATCGGGCTCGTCATTTCAGTAAGCGGGTTGGTGATATTCTTTTCAAAAATCGCCCGCAGTCCTTCAAATTAGCTTCTGTGCCCACTTTCCATTTGAGAGAAAGACAACCGTCACAGCAAGCGCTAAGATGTTGCTGATTATCATCGCTATGAATACACCTCGAACTCCCAAAGAAGAGCTCATAAGTACCACCAGGGGAATTCGTATTCCCCACAATCTCAGCAGATTTATGAACGTGAGCTGAACGGTATGACCTGACCCTCTGAACGCTCCGAGTAATACGTTCATAACGGCGAAGAACGGAACAGAAAAGGAAACATATCTGAAAAACGTTCTCCCGTACTGGACCACATCTGGGTTCGTTATGAAAAATCTGGTGATCCACTCTCCGTAGAAAAACAACAATGAGCAAATAGTGCCAACAATCAAAAAAGTGACGACAGCCGCTTTCAAAAGAGTTTCTTTTGCTTTATCAACCATATCGCCTCCAAGAAACTGCCCGACCATCGTCGCGACGGCCATAGACACAGCGCCTGAAAACATGGTGATCATCGATATGACCCTGTTGCCAACGCCGTAAGCGCTGGTAACCGCTGTCCCAAAACGCGCGACAACACTCATTATGAAAGCAAAACCCAGAGCGGTGAAAGCGTCTCCAAGGGAACTCGGCAGTCCAATGGCGAGGATCTTTCGTATCACATTCCACCTTGGAAGTAAGTACTTCAGATGCAGGGAAAATTCATGTCGTTTTCCGAACAGCACGCCGAGACTGTAGAGAGCCACAGTTGCTCTGGCTATCAGCGTGGCCATCGCGGCACCAGCTACACCCATTCGAGGGAAGCCCCAGCCGAATATCATGAGAGGATCAAGAACAACGTTCAGAACCACAGAAAATATCGCAAAGTGCATGGGCGTTTTCGCGTCTCCCCAGGCTCTCAGAATGGAAGAGCTGGTGAGAAATATGAACATGAAAGGAGAGCTCACACTTATTATCTGCATGTACGTGGTGGCGAGTTCTTGCACCTGTGGGTCTGGTGTCATGATGCTCATCACTCTTCTTGCGAGCAGCACTCCCAGAACGGCGACCAGGCCAGAAACCACCACCGAAGCCGACACGCATTGAGTAGCCACGAGTTCTGCCATCGACTTTTGCCTCGCTCCGGTGTGTTGAGAAACAAGGGCAGAAGCCGCGATGGAGAAACCAGAAGAAAGTGATATGAACACGAATATTATCGGGAAAGCCACAGTTGGAGCCGCCAGTTCGACTTTGCCGAGTTTTCCAAGCCAGAACGCGTCTGTGATGTTATAAATTGTTTGCAGAAGATTTGAAACAACCGTTGGCCACGACAGACCAAGCAGGACGGCGTACACACTCCCGTTCAGAACGTCAATTTTCTTTTTCGACATACGGAGCCTCCAATTGTTCGTTGTGCTAATGATTTTAACACATCTTATTTTATTTTCAAATAGAAGTCATCTATCAAAGGGCGGACACCGTTCAGAAGAACGTTGAAGGGAGGCCCAAGTTTTGTGACTTCGTTCGCGGAGGCGGGTTCGAAGTCGTGCTCGTCAAAGCAACCACTGACGTTATAGACCACACGATGGACTTGTTCGAGATCACAGCACGTTTCAACCGTTCCATCCGGGTTGATCACGAGGAGTTTTTCTCCATCTTGAACCGAACCGGTAAGACTCAGGATGGTCTGCCCATCGCTTGCCATACCCGAGACAACCTTCGCGGCGACGGGCAATTTTCTAAAGTCGCTGAGTACCTCAGAGAGCTGGGAGAATTTCTTGGTTGCATTCCACTTGAATGGAGTGAGCGGAAAGCCAAGAGCCCTTTTTTCAAGCTTCGCTACATCCAATTCATTCAAAGAAAAATTCTCTACAGAAGTCTTTTTTCCAAACACGGAAGATATTTCAACAAGATCTGGATCGAAACCTTGCACGAATATCTTGTACTGTTTCACAGCGAGTTCTCTGTCACCGTATATTTCGTCAAAAACGCCCGCGTGAACAAGATCTTGAAGCACAGATCTTGGTATTTTAAGGGTTCTTGCGATATCACGTATGTTCTTCAGCTCCGGCGGTAACTTTTTCAGCGCGTCGGCGAGCGAGGGACCGATACCGGGTATAACTTCCAAAGGCAGATTGAACGTTTTGCTGTGGCTGTTTTCCTCTTTTAAAGTTGGAGGAAGCACCTTTATGCCAGCGGATCTGAGCTCCTGAACTGCCAGAAATATCTTTTCAGAATTGGCGGCATTGTACTTCAAATAGTGTTCAAAAAACTCTTCAGGGTAGTGTGTCTTCAGATACGCGATCCAGTAGCTGAGTTTTGCGTACGCGACGCTGTGAGATTTGTTGAAAGCGTAGCCCGAGAAACCTTTCAGAAGTTTTATTGTTTCATCGATAAAAGATCTGTCAAAGCCACGCTCTTCCATGCCGCTTTTCAAAGCGCTGAGCGCGTCCTCCATGACACGCTGACTTTTCTGCGAAATTGCCCTTCTGAAAGAATCAGCCCGCGCGGGAGACATTCCCGCCACGTTCATTGCGAGTTTCATTATTTGCTCTTGATATATAGGAATGCCAAGGGTTTCAGTGAGCACCGGATCCACGGATCTGCTCTTTTTGCATCCCCTCTTGCGATCTCCGTACTCTGCTGGGAGATTTCCCTTCAAAGGGCCCGGGCGGTTCAGTGAAAGAAGAATCGAAAGCTCTGCCAAATTCGCTGGTCTCACCACACGGCAAAGACTGCGTGCATGAGGTTGCTCAAGCTGGAAAACTCCAAGGGTTCTGCCTTTTGCTATGTTAAGGAATGTTTCTTTATCGCGGGAAGGAAAGTGTTCCAAACTCACTTTTCTTCTGATGTCTTCAAGCATTGAAAGTGTTCTGAGGCCGAGGATATCGACCTTGGTCACGCCTATCTTTGATAGAGATTCAAAATCGTACTCTAACACCGGAAAGTCTGTGTTCGACACCAGGGGAAGATTGAGTTTTCTATTACATATCACAACACCCGCCGCGTGAACACTAAGATGCCGCGGCAATCCTTCCAGAAGCGGTGCAACACGCTGTAAAGAGAATTTTCTCGGTAATTTTCTGAGGTCGTTCACAAGAGATTTTCTTGTTACAGTGGCGAACGTGGAGATCTGCGCTACAAATGGGAATCTTTTCGACAGCGCCTGCAGCAACTCTTTTCTTTTTCTATCCTCCACATCCAGATCTATATCTGGTGGATCCCTTCGTTCCTCGTTGAGAAACCTTTCAAAGAGAAGATCAAATTCGAGTGGATTTACCTGTGTTATGCCCAAAACATACGAGACAACAGAGCCAACTACACTGCCGCGACCTGGTCCAATTCTGATACCCAACGATTTGGCTTCATCCACGATTGTCTTAACAACATAGAAATACGGTGCAAAACCCATCTTTTCTATGATTCTCGCTTCGTATTGAAAGCGTTCTTTGAGAGGAGATTCGAGTTTGTCTTCGAACGAAAAAAGCCAGTGGTTGTCATCAGGCGAGGGCAGTTGAAAATCGACTTTCAAATCATAGGGCTCGCAGTTAAGTGATGAGGCATCCTGCGACAGCGTCTCGAGAGAAAAATCACCGTTCAAGGGCTCTGTCTGCTGAATACAGCACATGCACTCGTAGGCTTCTCTGTGATTCTTTCTCAAGTAGAGAACGTGATGAACATCGCTCACATCGACGCTGGGAACTTCAGGAATTCTTTTTTCATTGTAGGCTTGAACCATTTCTTGAAAATCATCTTTGTTCCTGGCGTAGTACACGGTGCCGTCACGTCGTAAGCCGTGAACAGGAGTTATACCGTGTTCTCTGCACAGAGAATTGAAAAGAACAGCCGCGTGGAAGTTTTTGTCTGCCAGTAAGAGTGATTTCACGCGTCTCTTAGACGCCATTCTCACAGCGTCTTTTAGTTTAAGAATCGAACCTTCGAAAGAAAACGGAGATACAAGACACGGAATCATGATTTGAGAGCCTCTTTTTCTAATTCGAACAGTTCTCTCAGAACAGATTTGAAGTCTTCAGGTAGAGGAGCGCAAAAGCTCACTATTTTGCCAGTTCTTGGATGAGTAAAGCTCAGTTTAGCGGCGTGAAGCATTTGTCTTTTAACATCGAGTGGTATCTTGCTCCGCCCGTAGAGAGCGTCTCCAAGCACCGGATGACCCAGAGCGTTCATGTGAACTCTTATCTGGTGTGTACGCCCCGTTTTGGGGTAAACCGCCATTAAGCTGGCTGTTTCTCGAAATCGGCGCAGGACCTGAAAGTGTGTTATCGAAGCTCTGCCAGTTTTTGATACCATCATCTTTGTTCTCAAAACGGGATGTCTTGAAATGGGTTCATCTATAACTCCCTTGCTCGGCTCTACCTTCCCTCTGACAATGGTTAGATACATCTTCGCTGTTGTTCTGTCTTTGAACTGCTTCGAAAGTGAAATGTGCGCTAAGTCATTCTTGGCTACAACTATGACACCAGATGTGTCTTTATCGAGCCTGTGCACAATTCCTGGACGGAGCTCTCCGCCAACCCCCTTCAAATCACGGCAGTGATAAAGCAACGCGTTTACCAGAGTGCCTGTCTGGTGAGATGGAATGGGATGCACGATCATTCCAGCCGATTTGTTCACAACAATAATATCTGAATCCTCGTACAAAATGTTCAAAGGAATCGGTTCCGGAAGAACATCTGTGCTCACTTGAGGGACAAACTCATCCACGAAAACAGAATCTCCCACTTTGATCTTGTAGCTTGGCTTGGATCTTTCTCCATTAACCAGAACGCGACCTGTTCTTATTGAACGCTGTATAGCGGAACGGGAGATTCGAGAGGGAGACTTTTCTGCAAGAAATTGGTCAAGTCTAAGTCCTTCTTCTCGCCGAGTAACGGTCAGGTTCAAAGCGTTTTTCCCTCCAAAGAAAACTCACTATTATCAGTGCTCCTCCTATTGTTATGAACAAGTCCGCCACGTTGAAAACAGCCGGAAAATACTTCACATTTATAAAATCTATAACCCAGCCAATTCTCAGTCTGTCGATGATATTTCCCAGCGCTCCACCAACGACCATTTGTAAGCCAACTTTTGTTAACCTTGAACACCGCATGAAAACAGGTATCGTTGTTAAAGCGATCGTCACTCCCAGCACAATCCAGATAACCCAGGGTTGCTTTGAAAAAAGGCCAAAAGCCACACCGGTGTTTCGCGTGTAGCTGAACCACAGAAATCCCGGTATCGCGAAAACAGGTCTCACAAGATAGTTTTCAACAAGTGTTTTGGTGAGCTGATCAAAAATGACTACGATGGTTATCCAGAACACGTTATCTCACCCTCTGGTAGAAGAAAGGTGACACGGTTTTGAGGCCCATATCAGAAGCATCGAAAATTCTTTCAGTGCTTCCGACAAACAGCATGCCGCCTATCTTCAAAGCTTTCGCGAAGTTTCTGTATAACTTGTCTTTCGATTCTGGTTTGAAATAGATCACCACGTTGCGGCAGACTATCAGGTCTATGTTACTTGGAAAGGGATCCTGAAGCATGTTGTGCTGCTTGAACTGAACTCGCCTCTTCACATTATCTTTGATTCTAAAGAAGCCGTTTTCGATTTCAAAATACTTGTCTATCATGAGCTTGGGCATGTTTACCAAAGCTCTGCTCTCGTAGATCCCTCTTTTCGCACGCTCAAGAGCTCTCAAGTCGAGATCAGTCGCCAAAATTGACGCTCTTGAAGGTGCATTCAACTCCTCTAAAAGAATAGCCAGCGAATACGGTTCTTCTCCGGTAGCGCACCCCGCGCTCCAGGCTTTGAAGTTTCGAGAAGATTCTTTCAAAAGTGTTGGTAGATATTTGTTCTTCAGCTCTTGCCATTTTTCAGGATTTCGGAAAAACTCTGTAACATTTATCGTCAGTTTATCCAGAAATTCGTCTTTGGCTTTTTGATCTTTCAGCAAGAGATTCATGTAGTCTCTGAAGGACTGCAGTCCATACTTTTTAACAAGTATCTCGGTCCTTCTTTTCACACGATGAGCTTTGTAACCTGACAGATCAAGACCAAAGTGCCGATACACTTCTTTGACAAACATCTGAAAATCTTCCATAGGGAGTTCACCAGAAAATTGGGAAAGAGAATCCTCCATAACATCCTCCTTTTTGAAATCGCGCGATGAGATAGATATTTCCAAGCTTTTTTCGAAACTCTAACGTTTCAGTCGATATGAGTAACCTTTCCGTGTCATCAAACCAGCCGATTCCAAACTCTCTTTGATCTCCGTAAGCATCAACGAAGAAAAATGTGTTCTCACCTTCACATATGAATCGAAACCCGATCCATGGAATAACACTCAACGAAATCGACTCATAGCCCAAGGTAACACCCTGTCCTTTATTGGATGTAAATGCTTCGACAAAGAAACCGTTCGTTTGCCATCTGCTTCCAAGATGAAAGCCTCCAGAATCGTCAATGCTCACTCTGAAAAAGGGCATCTGAAAAAACAATCCGTGATTCTCCCCGGCGAAACCACCAACTGCCCCGTCTAACATCCAAAAAGTCCATAACGAAGAATCCAGGGAGAGATTGACAAAACTACCCACATCTTTTCTTGGAATTGGATACGAAACCCCTCTATCCCCCGCGTCTAACGAAAAATATTTCAGGTGTTCTGTGGGATTTTCGAGCACATCGAGAAATAAATGCGAATACTTCTCGTGAAAATTGAAATTGAACTCCAGATCAGCTCTGATTTTCCAAAACTCTATGTGTGGAGTTACTGAAAATCCGAACCATGGATCGCTCCCTATGGCAACGTCAAAATTCAAAACCGCGCAAAAGGCGGCCGTGGGAACCAAAATCAGAGCTAAGAGAACCTTTGTCATTGATTTAACTGTGAGAGCAGAGCTTCCATCTCCGAATCGTCCATCTCAAAGTTGGAGAACACTTCTTGAACATCGTCCATGTCTTCAAGTGCGTTGAGAAGCGTGAGAACCTTTTCTGCGTCTCTTCCTGTTACACGGGTGGTGTTCTTTGGAATGTAAGAAATGGAAGCTTCGGCGTTGTAACCATTTTCTTCCAGAGCTTGCTTCAATGAGGTCAGCTTTTCCGGCGCAGAAATGATCTGTATCGGATCTTCATCGTCTTTGAAATCTTCCGCTCCGAAATCGATCGCCAGCATCATGAGTTCTTCGGTATCAGCCACCTGCTCTTTTGGGATGTTCAATATGCCCTTTCTTTCAAAAATCCATCCCACAGATCCGGATTCAGCAAGACTTCCCCCGTTTCTGCTCAACACGTGCCGAAGCTCCTGGGCTGTGCGGTTCTTGTTGTCTGTCAGCGCTCTTATGTACAGCGCCACGCCCCCGGGAGCGTAAGCTTCGTAGAGTATTTCCTGATAATCGACGCCTTCCAGTTCTCCTGTACCTCTTTTAATGGCTTTATCGATGTTATCTTTGGGCATATTGGCTTCACGAGCTTTTTCAATAGCAGTTCTCAGACGAGTATTCGTTTCGGGATCGCCTCCCCCTTCACGAGCGGCGACGATTATTTCTCTTATCAGCTTTGTAAATAACTGCGATCTTTTCGCGTCTTGAGCCATCTTACGGTGTTTTATGTTTGCCCATTTGTTGTGACCAGACATTTTCTCCCTCCTAACTTGGAATGTTCTCTCCAAGATATTTTAACACTACAACAGTTGTGTCATCGTGCAGCGGCATTTCGCCCATAAATTCGGTTAAAGAACGTTGAATCGTTTTCACAATCTCTTCAGCGGAAAGATGCCCGTTCTTCAAAATGAGTTCAGAAAAGCGGTCTATACCGTATTCTTCACCCTTCTCATTTCTCGCTTCTATGACTCCATCTGTGTATATTACAAGAAGATCGCCTTTTCTCAAATTTGTGATTTGAACCTTACAGTCGAGATCTTCCCGAAGACCAAGTGGAATACACGAGGCGTGGAGTGTTTTCACAGAATTGTTACTCACCACTATCGCTGGAGGATGTCCAGCGTTGATCAACCGCGTTTCACCATCTTTCTTGATCTGCGCAAGCGCCATGGTTATGAATCTCTCGTCTTGGAGATCTTCGAGCAGCATTTTGTTCAAATCACGAACCAAAACCCGCATGTCCACGTGAAATTTTGCGATCGATCTTAGAGCGCTTCTAACAGAGGTCATCAAGAGAGCCGCTGGGACACCTTTGCCTGAAACATCGGCCACCGCCACCAGCATGTCATCTTTTCTAACAAGAATATCGTAGTAATCGCCGCCAACCTGAATAGCCGGCGAGCTGTAACCATTGAAAGAAACAAAGGAAAATCTTGGCAGAAACCTTGGAAAGAGTCTTGATTGAATTTGCCTGGCTATTTGCAGTTGTTCCTGCATTCGCTGCTTTTCAAGTTCTTCTTGAAATCTGAGAAATCGCTCCACCGCCGAGGCTATCTGCTGAGCCGCAGACTCCAGGATTTTCCTGTCGGCCGCGGTGAAGATGCCGCTCTCTCGATCGGCGCATAGAATATAGCCCCAGTGTTCGCTGCCACTTTTGATGGGCACTGACAGGAGATGCTGAAGATCACCTAATCCACTGGACGGCTCGACCAATACTGTCTCGTGTTCATGACCAGATTCAACGTATTCTATCGCTTTGTTTATCTTATTAGCCCCTTTTGCAAAACTCTTGGTGAACTCGATCGTGTCGTTCTGAAGCTTCAAACGCACGGCGATTTCACGAAATGGTATGGTGTGCCTCAAAATGGTCGCCAAATCATCTAACCGCTCTGATGGATTCATTGTTCGTGAAAGAAGATTGTTTATCTCGAACAGAGCTGATATCTCTTCATAGGTTTTTGAAAGTTCCTCAACGTGTGCGTCTAAGGTGCTGTAGTACTGCTGTTCACGCTTGCGTATTTCTGATTCAATTATTTTGGTAATCTTATCAACGATGGTATCGGAAGGCAGCTTCTGCGACAGCAGAGTCAGCAGTTCATCATGAATCTTCTTTTTCGATGATTCATCCATTATCGATCACTCTCTGCACCTCTTCAATTAATCGTCCCGGACTGAACGGCTTTGTAAGAAATATGTCGGCTCCAAGTTTCAATCCTTCTTGCAGATCGTTCTCTCCTCCTTTGGCGGTTAACACTATCACCGGCACCTTTGAAAGATTTTCATCTTGCTTCATTACTTTAAGAACTTCAAAGCCGTTCATCTTGGGCATCATTATATCCAGAATCACCAGATCCGGCGTTGATTCCTTCAGCTTTTGAAGCGCTTCTTCTCCATCACTTGCTTCAGAAACAGTATAACCGTTTTTGACCAAGTTGAAAACAACTATCCTTCTCAATACTTCAGAATCATCAACAACCAAGATATGTGCCATTATGGTCCTCCTAAGTATAGATTAAGAGGTGTCTCACCGCAGAGAGCATCTGTTCTTTGAACTAAAATGGGATTTTTTCCCTCGCGCATCAATTTGCCAAGAAGAAACCCAGGTTTTGCCATACGACTGCGCTCCTGAAAATATTTTATCATCACAATATTGTTTACTAAATTGATTTCCACATCTTTGAAAAAATCTCGTATCTTGAACTCCATTTGCTGCCCTTTTTTCTCACGTGTAAAGCTTTCATCTTCCTGCAGCAACAACCTCTGAACATCGCAGGCTTTTAGAAACGCTCGGAAAGCGTACCTGTCGACGCAGGCGTTGGGATCCGTGTCTGTCCACCAAACGCCAGCGAGATGCAAATTTTTTACAGAGACATCGGAGATCGCCTTTGAAATATTTGAAACGCGTTCTTTTAGGAGCACTCTCACATAGAGAGCGAGATCCGCAACTCCTGTCGGGACGGCATCAATGAAAGATATCTTTGGTTTTCTGTGATAGCCGTGAGAAAACACCAAAGGCAATTGAGCGCGTCTCAACACTCTTTCCACCATGGTAGCGGTTTCAATCGCAGAAAGGAATCTTAAAAAAGCTGTCTTTTTAAATCTGAGCACAACTCGAACCATTGACTCGCTCCCAACGTTTGATCTGCATTGATTATATTACAAGAAATGGATGTATTGAGTTCGCTGTGATAGAAACTTTGCGAACACATAGTGATAAAATGTACTGAGAAACGACTAACAGAAGTGATCATCAATGCGAGTTGATTCGAACACCGAATTTGCGAAACGAAGGGGGATATAGAGGTGTATTACAAAGTTGCTCGAGACCCTGTGCACTCTGAAATATTCATGTATCCACTGGAAATTTTGGTCTCAGACACAGGGCCTGTTCAAAGACTCAGATACCTTTCACAGCTTGTGGGGGCGGAACTGGTTTATCCTGGTGCGACTCACACGCGTTTTTCTCATTCACTTGGAGTAATGCACATAGCGGGCCTTTACGCTTCTCATCTTTTTGATAACGATGGTGAACGCAGGATAGTAAGACTCGCGGGACTACTTCATGATGTTGGACATGGACCATTCAGTCACCAGTTCGACGATGTTGTTTACAAGCGCATGGGACTGATCGAGGGCCACGATGAACACAGAGAAAGAATACTCCTTGAAGTGATGCCAAAAGAGATGATGGCCAGCTTCAAGAGAATCTCTGATCCAAGGATGAGAAAGGCTCTCATCGAGGATCTCGAGCTCACTCAGTCCACATCAGAGGTGTGTGAAGAAACATTTCTTGATCTAATGTCAAGGGTAAATGAGGTGTTCAAAGGCGAGGAGCTGGGTACAGTTTCTTTTAACATCGTGCAAGGACCGTTAGGAGCAGACAGGCTTGACTTCCTTCTGCGTGATTCGTATTTCAGCGGGACGAGGCATTTCGGAGTGGGAGCACTCGATAGAATCATAAGAAATTCCTTTGTCAAAGAACACGGAAATCAGCAGATACTCTGCTACCACATAAAGGTTCTTGATCAAATCTATACGAGTCTTTTTGGCAGATTCATGATGTACAAGAACATCTATTTTCATAAAACATCACGGGCGGCAGATTTGATGATACAGGATATGCTTGATCTCTGCTATCGTCCTTTAAAGCTTGAAGAAAGAGTGAATGATCTGAACAAATTCATTGAACTCACTGATCAGTCGATCTTTTGTGAAATTGAGTTTCGATTTGACCAACTTCTGGAAAAGTACGGCGTCTCCCGAGAGGAAGCCGAGAGTTTTTTTCAAGAGCGAATGAGTGAATTGACCGAGGAGGAGTACAACCTGTACGCGTCTCACACAATAGTAGAGCGATACAGAAAACGCGATCTGTGGAAAGTTTTGATGGAAATCTCCTTCGCCGCTTCGGGGGTCGATCCATCTGTGATGAGCAGAGGAGTCGCGGCGGATGCGCTGCAGAAAATCCGTCTGAGATTGGAACATCTTATCGATTCGAAAGATATTTCACAGGACGACAAAAAGGAACTCAGACGGATATTAGATGACTTCGAAGTTATCTTCCGCGTGGACACACCGTACAAACTGTCGTTAGTGCACCCAGAGGAATTTCTGAAAAGCAATGTGTTTCTGTATGATCCCACGAAGGGTGAATTGATGACCTTAGAAGAGTACACGAAAAGGTATCCCGCGTATCAGTTGATGACGAACAATTTGATACAGATAGTGAGAATCTATGTGACAGAGGACGTCCGAGAAATACTCAGACGCTACAAGGTCATTCCCAAGACGGGTGTTGAACTCACTACGAGGTGGTAATGTGACAAGAAGGTTTCTCCTCTTGGCGATAGATATTTCGATGACATTTTTAGCTGGCGTCATCGCTCTTTTCATCAGATTGGGATTCAACTGGCAGGAGCTGAGCATCTATTTTCCAAGTATTCCCATATACACCCTCATAGCTTCTATCGTGTATATACTCAACGGTACTTACAGAGTCGTGTGGCTTTACGCGTCTTTCAAAGATATGTTGCTTTTGATAAGAGGATCTTTGATAGCTTATCTCTCAGTTGTCCTGTTCTTTGACTTTTTCGACTATGTTGTCTTACCTCGATCAGTCGGTGCTATGACGTTTCTTGGATCTTTGCTCCTGGTAATGGCGAGCAGGTTTTTCTGGCAGTGGCTCAACATATTACCGAAAAGCAATTCCACGAAGCGCGTCATGATAATAGGAGCTGGAGACGCCGGCAACATGCTGCTTGAGGATTTTGAGAGAAGACCCGGATTGGGAAAGGTTGTGGCGTTTCTCGATGATTCTCCCAGAAAGATAGGGAGAAAAATCAGAGGTATACCCGTTTTCGGTCCAATTGACAGAGCCATGGATGTGGTGAAGCTGTTGAAAGTGGACGAAGTAATTGTGGCTATCCCCTCAGCCAAAGGTGAGGAGATGCGCAGAATCATCGAGACTCTGGATACAAAAGTGGTCAGAGTCAGGACGCTTCCCGGTATTTACGAGCTGACAGATGGAAAAGCTCGGATTGGGCAACTTCGAGATGTGAGTATTGAGGATTTGCTGGGAAGAGAGCAAGTTAACGTGGATTTCAAGCTTCTGAGATCCTCTGTTGAAAGGAAAAGAATTCTCGTGACTGGAGCAGGTGGAAGCATCGGCTCGGAGCTTTGCCGGCAAATATCACTTCTTGAACCTTCCGATCTGATACTTCTTGGAAAAGGCGAAAACAGCATTTACCAGATTGATCAAGAGCTCG
>Ga0209834_10000702_pt1 | contig 19940 bp, 14 predicted proteins | sample Mar14236cmmetaG_FD_184134 | JGI IMG/M metagenome (GOLD analysis project Ga0209834, IMG submission 184134) | Marine hydrothermal vent microbial communities from Guaymas Basin, Gulf of California to study Microbial Dark Matter (Phase II) - Marker... ...
TTGTGTTTTCGACTCATGATGTACAGATCATGGAACGGGCAAGGCGGCTGGTAACACTGAAAGACGGTTTGATTCATACGGATGAAACCAGAAGTTGAATTTGTTGATGAAACGTGTGTTTTTAAATATGTGTAAAGGTAATCAGGTATTGAGGATATTGTTGTTTGCGGCGATAATATTGTGTGCCGGATCAATGGTGTATGGTTCCGGCTGGCTATCCATCAATGGTTATTATAAAAGTTATTTCACGGCTTATGATTATACTGATGTCGATTACTTTTTCTCAGGCGAAGTTGTATCTACAGAAGAAACGCCTTTGAATGCGGCTGTGAATAACCGCATCAGGCTCAAGACCATGGTGAGGATAACAAACTACCTGTCAATAATTGGCGCCTATGATTTTTCTCCTCGTGTCAAGGGTGATGAAAATAGCGGTACGGCTGGATTTTTGATGGGGAGATTGTCTTCTGTATTTACTAAATACCGTGTTGATGACATACGGTACCGGTTGTATCCCGAACCGTGCGAGCCGATGGGTAATTTCGGAATCTACCAAAATCTTGATCGATTGTTCCTGACTGTTAATTCCCGTTTTGCCGATTTCTATATCGGCCGTCAGGCTATCGCATGGGGTTCGGCGCGGGTGATTAACCCGACCGACATTCTGGCGCCGTATGCTTTTAATGAACTCGATATCGAGGACAGAATCGGAGTCGATGCGGTGCGGATGAGGGTACCGGTCGGTTTTATGGGCGAGATCGATGCCGGGTATGTATTCGGGGAAGATTTTGAGTATAAAAATTCCGCCATGTTTTTAAGAGGTAAATTCTATTATCGGCGAAATGATATTTCGCTGATGGCGGTAAATTTTCGCGAGAACCTTATGCTCGGAATCGACTGGACCCGTTCGATCGGCGGGGCGGGGTTCTGGCTGGAGGGAGCTTATGTCTTCGATGATGCCTTTAGCACCGATGAGCGCGACAGCGAATACGATTACTTCCGCGCCACCATTGGGGGTGATTACAGTCTCCGCGACGGGACTTATTTATTTATGGAATATCATTATAACGGTGCAGGTGCTAACGATATAGATGAGTGGTTAAGCGGGCCTTTCAATCAATCATATAGATTGGCCTCAGGCTATCTTGCCGGCCAACATTATTTGGCACCGGGAATCGGCTATCAGATTACGCCGCTAATCATATTAAACGGTCAAATGCTGGCCAATCTGAGTGACCCGTCGCTGTTCCTCATGCCGAGCATCGAATATAATATTGCTGAAAATATTTACCTGTCGGGCGGGGCATACCTGGGTTTCGGACGTCCAATTGAATTGGTTTTTAGTGAGAATGACGTTGAGGTGAGATACAATTCCGAATTCGGGAATTATCCGGATTATTATTTTACGTCATTCAGGATTTATTTCTGAGTGGTGCGAGCCAATTACAGGTTATAAATCAAGAATATAGCTTTCACCGAATTCCGGTATGGCGCAATCCCAGTTATATTTTTCGAAAATCTTATCTGACAGTGATGCCGATGCCTCGGGTTCGCCATGAACAATGAAGGTCTTTTTCGGGCCCCGATTGGTGCCCATCAGCCATGCCAGTATCTCATTATAATCGGCATGGCACGACAGTCCGGAGATGCTTTCCACGTGAGCCTTGACCGGAACATACCGGCCATGAATCTTGACTGATTCCTCACCTTCGAGAATACTTCGTCCCCGGGTACCATGGGCCTGATAACCGACAAACAGAATCGTATTTTTCGATTCCGGGAGACGCTGTTCCATGTGGTGCATGATTCGTCCACCGGTAATCATGCCGCTGGAGGAGATTATTATAGCACGGCTTTTGACTTCATTGATGCCCTTGGACTTTTTCCGTGATTCGCACACCTTGAGATTGCCGGTCCGGAATATCTTTTTGCCCATGATAGTCTGAACCCGGCTGGAGAGATTCTGGCTGGGGATACTATTTTCGTAGATGGCAGTCGCTCCCAGCGCCATCGGCGAGTCGAGATATACCGGAAGGACCGGTATTTTTTTCTTTTCTTCAAGTTCCCTGATAATAAAAAGCAGGGTCTGGGTGCGTCCCACGGCGAAGGATGGAATTATAATGACACCGCCGCGTTCGATACTCTCGTTGATGATCCGTTCCAGGTCATCATAGAATGGACCGTCATCGTGCAGACGGTTGCCATACGTCGATTCGAGAACCATGTAATCAATATTGTAAACCTGGACAGGTTCTCTTAAAACGGCACGATCGGGACGGCCGAGATCACCGCAGAAGAGAATTTTCCGGCTGTCATCCTCGCCGCGGGTGACCTTGATATCGATAAAAGACGAGCCCAGGATATGACCGGCATCACGGAATTTAAGACGGATATCGCCGTTGAGGGAAATATGATCTCCGTAATGAAACGATGAAAATTGTTCCATACATGCTTCGGCGTCTTCGACCGTAAAAAGCGGCAGAGCCGGGCTGTGTTTTGAGAAGCCTTTTTTATTGGCCCAGGCGGCATCTTCCTCCTGTATATGTCCGCTGTCCTTGAGAAGGATTTTAGCCAGGTCGGCGGTGGCATGGGTGCATAAAATGGGGCCGGTGAAACCGTCTTTGCAGAGCCGGGGGAGGTATCCGATATGATCGATATGGGCGTGGGTCAGAATGACGGCGCTTATTTCCCGTGGAGGAATCGGGAAGGTCTCCCAGTTTCTCAGGCGGTTTTCCTTGGGGCCCTGGAACAGGCCGCAGTCTATAAGCAGTTTAAGGTCTTTGACTTCGAGCAAAAAGCGTGAGCCGGTAACGGTTCCGGTGGCGCCGTAAAATGTTAGTTTTGACATAATCGGGGCCTATATTAAAAATGTTTTTATCATTCCGAATTTATTTAATTCTATTATACAGTAATACGCCTGTGAAGCATAATAGAAAATTTATTATATTATAAGATCATAATTATATTTAGTTGTAAATAAATTCGTCCAATATTCTAATTCAATAAGGGAGCCGTCACATGTCTTATCGCGATCAACTGCTTTATATGCTGAGAAACAATCAGCAGGTGATGAAAAAGCTGATTGACGATATCAGCGAGGAGGAATCGCTCGAGCGCGGGCAGCATGGCTTTAACCATATCCGCTGGCAGGTGGGTCACCTGCTTTATGCCGCGGGATATTCATATTCGCTCCTTGACGAAAGCTATGATGAGTATAAGCAATATAAGGAAGCTTTCGGTGGCGGGAGTGAGATCCCGGAAGAGACTTCAGCTTACCCGTCGATGGTGGAGTTGCGGGAGAAGATGTATGATATTCATCAGAGAATGATCCAGGCCATGGAAAAGACATCCGATGATGTCCTGACAAGGGAGGTGGGAGAAGAGGACAAAAAAGCGCCGGCCTGGTTCACGATCAATTTTTTAAGCATGCATGAGTTTTATCATGCCGGGCAGATAACTCAAATCTGCAAGATTCTAAAGCGTGAGCGACCTTTCGGATAACAGCGAAGCCGGTAATAGTCTAACATTCGGTAATTTCGGGACAGGAGTTATTATCCCGATTGTGCTTTTCCTCAAATTATAATATCGCAATCCTCCGATGGCAATTACTTGAATAACCGCTATGGAATAATGGATGTATACCATAAGAAAATTATTGACAGCCATTATATATATTCTGCTGATAACCGGTGTTGCGCAATCCCAGGATTTCTATGACATCGGGACTATCAGCACAATCGAGATAACATTCAGCGAAGCGGACTGGGACAATATACTTGACAGTCTTTACGCCGCAGGCGACGAGGAGCGTCTGACAGGGATTGCGGTCATCAACGGCGAACCATTCGACAGTGTCGGGGTCAGGTACAAGGGCAGTAGTTCATATAATCCCGACCGGATTAAAAATCCGCTGAATATCAAGCTGGACCATATTGTTGACGATCAGACGATTGATGGATACGGAACCTTGAAACTGGCCAATGTCTGGAAGGATCCGACCTTTGTCCGGGAAGTAATCGGTTATGAAATAGCCCGGAAATATATGCCTGCCAGCCGGGCCAATTTTATAAAAGTATATATTAACGGCACTTTTCTGGGATTGTATACAAGTGTCCAGTCGGTGGATAAGTTTTTTGCCCGCACTCATTTTTACAGCGGGGATTACCCCCGGTTTAAAGGTGTATTACCTGATGATGATCTTATAAACCCGGTTCCGGTCTGGGGTTACCTGGGTAATGATTCGACCGAATACATTGCCTATTATGAGTTAAAATCAGACGAAGGCTGGTCGAATTTGATAGAGTTTCTGGATATATTCAATAATAATACAAATCTAATAGAAGATGTTCTTGACATCGATCGACATCTATGGATGCTGGCCTTCGACAACCTGATTGTCAATCTTGACGCGCCGATAAATTTCGGACACAATTTTTACCTGTTCAAAGACGGTTCGGGGCAATTCAATCCGATTATTTGGGATTTGAATGAAAGTTTTGGTTCTTTCAGTCTGTCGTTGCCCGGCGGCGCACCCTTGACATCAGCGGAAATGCAGGAATTAAGTCCGTATTTCCATTCAAATCACAATGATTATCCCATTATCTCAGAGGCCCTGAGCAATCCGACCTATGAAAAAATGTATATTGCCCATATGAGGACAATTGCCGAGGAAAATTTTGCAGGGGGCTGGTACAGGAATCGAGCGCTTGAAATCCAGGCGCTTATTGACTCCGTGGTTCAGTCGGATACCAACAAATTTTATTCTTATGACGATTTTTTGAATAATCTGGACAACTCTGTTTATATTTCCGCCCTCACGCCCCCGACTATAATAGGAATTACCGAATTGATGGATGCCCGGCTGGCATTTTTGAATACCCTTTTTTATTTCACCGCTGTCCCGCCGGATATAAATGAGATCTCATATTTTCCGACCGAACCGTCGGCCAATTCGACGGTTCAGTTTACAGCCGGTATTATTAATGCCGATTCGGTAATACTCGGATACAGGCAGAACCGGGCCGAGAGGTTTGAAAAAGCGGCCATGCTGGATGATGGGGAGCACAATGACGGTGTCGCTGAAGATCATGTCTATGGTGTCTCGATCGATATCGGTGCCGGTGAGATTCAGTGCTATATTTACGCTCAGAATGAAGAAGCCGGAATATTTTCTCCCGCACGGGCGGAGTATGAATATTATACTATCGACGTAACCGACCCGGTTGCAAATATGCTGGTGATCAATGAATTTATGGCATCGAATGATACGACCATCTTCGATCAAAATGGTGAATACGATGACTGGCTTGAAATCTACAATAAATCTGACAGTGTTGTCAATATCGGCGGATATTTCCTGACTGATGATCCGGCCGCATTGACACAGTGGGTCTTTCCTGATACGTCTATTGCCTCGCATGGACATTTGCTTGTCTGGGCCGATGACAACACGGAGCAAAACGGATTGCATGCCGGCTTCAAATTATCGGCGTCCGGCGAGGCTATACTGCTTGTCGATTCGAATGAAGTAATAGTCGACGAAATAGTCTTTTCTCAACAGTCGACCGATTTGTCTTATGGTCGGTACCCCGATGGCACCGATTACCTGACTTTTTTCGCTATTCCGACACCGGGCGAGGACAATGTCGGTTATCGCTGCGGTGACGCCGACGGTGATATTGATATCGATATCCTTGATGTTACCTATATGATTGATTATCTGTACCGTAACGGCCCTTCACCGATTATGATTAAATCATCCGACGCCAATGACTCGGGAAATATTAATCTCCTGGATATAATATATCTGATAAATTATTTATATAAAGGCGGTCCGACGCCTGTCTGTTGAATGGTAAGGTCGGAATGACTTATCTTTTAAGTTCCTTTTCGAGTGCTTCATGCTTCTGGGACAGCAGAAGGTATTTGCTATCATTGGTCGTATTATAAAGCTGGAGATAGATTGTCTTACAGAAGCCGTGAAGGACATAATCATCGGGTAATTCAAGCAACAGATCATCGATTATTTTCAAACAATCATCGGATCGCCCGTTGACCAGCGAGGCGTACGCCAGATGAGTCATACCCAGGTAATGCCCCGGGAGCCGATCGTTAAATCTTTTAAGATATATATATGCCGAATCAGCCCGGCCGCCTGATAGGAAAACGGATCCTTTTTCGAAATCGGTAAGAGGTGTATTAGCTTCCGGGACCCTGAAAATATCAATGGCAACTCCACTAATCGGCATCTGGACAATTCTGACCGCAGATTTCAAAAAGGGAAAATCGGAGAGGGCCGGTTTCCAGTTGGAGGGATCGGTTGCGATATGGGATATCGGATATTTTTCGAACAGGTCTTTCTCGATATTGGCGAGGCCAAACATGTAGATGATGTTTTTTATGCTGTTATCGGCTGTCAGGGTGGCGCCGTAAGGGCCGGTGATAACGGCCTTGGAATCGATAATCTGTTCCAGTTCTTTATTGTACCGCTTCAGGTAATGACCGCTTTGAAACAGACCCCGGTTGATGTACAGGCCCTGATTGATAATAAAGGCCATGCAGATGATGCCGATCACGCCCAGCATCGTTTTCCGCGGTATTTTAATTCTTTTTTTCCCGAGTAAAAGGAATAGAATACCTGTCAGGGTCAGAGCGATAATTAAAGTGAGAAACATATTGTTTACACCGGACTGAAATTTATCTCCGAACGGGCTGAAATGGATACGGAGCTGAGTCAACAAGTACCAGAGGGTGAAAAAAATGAGGGTCAGCGAAATGTATCTGTTATGAAGCGACAACCTTGATTTTTTTTCAATGGTTAACGCGATTGCATAGGAACAGACGGCGGACAGTGGAAGGTACAAAAAGAGACCGTACCGCAAGGGGCGGTATTGAAACGGCATCAGTCCCAGGATCCCGGAAATAATCCACCCGGTGATGAAAACGATCGGAAGATATCGAATGTCGGGTTTGGGCATATATGGTACAGTAAGAATCAGGATCAGAAAGCTGATGCCGGAAAGGAGAGTGAAGAACGGGATGTACTCATAAAGCCCCGATTCGCCGCCGAAGGTCAGAAGCATTTTGAAAAAATTGGCAATTGATGTAAATCCTGGCGGGGTTCCGTACATCCCGACAGTCTGCTCGTTGTAGTAATTCAGGAGGGTCGGAATATCGCTCCCAAACAGAATTATCAGATATGCGGCGGCGCCAATAACAACCCCGCCGATTATATATAGAGAGGGTATGATTGTTTTTGTCCGGTGTAAATAGATCAGGGTCAATATGGCCGGACCGAGCAGGATAAATCCGAACAATTTTCCGGCCAGGGCGGCGATCGAGATAAGAAACCCTGTCAGGATCAGTCCCCAGATACGATCATGGAATTTGATAAATATATAGAAGGTCAATCCGGCAAGAAATATCAAACCGTTTTCAAGGAAGGGGAGACGCCCGTAAAACAGCAGAGTGCTGTTAAGGAGCAAAAATAATAGTGTCAATATGATTTCGGTGTTCCCCCGGTGTTTTCGGAGTCCGAGGAGAAATAGAAACAGGCCGCCGGTATTGAGAAGAACGGCTGTCAGGTTGGCGGTTATGCGGGATACGCCGAACAGGGAGAACAATAAAAACGAGAAGGCCGAGACAAGCGAGTTTTTGAAAATGTCCCAGCGGTGGAATTCAAAGGGGTTCCAGTTATCGAAAAGGATTTTATTTTTTGCGAAATGGGTGAGGTGGTACGGGTCGGTCAAGTGCGCCTGACCGTGACCGATATAAAAAGACGGCGGATCGGAATCCAGGTCGATAAATCTCAAAATTATCAGTGCGAGTAAAAGCACGATAATAAGTGATTTTTTCGAGGTGTTGTTCATAAGCGGCCCGCTATATGGTCTGTCGTAATTACCGGTCGCAGTTGAATTATTTCCGGGTATTCCGCAATGGCGGATAATGACAATTTAGCAGGTTATAAATCTGCGGCAACAAAAAACCCCTTCGTTTGAAGGGGTTTTATAAGTCGGCTACCGGAATTGCCGTGATTTTATGGTGCCGGTTTCAGGGTCATGCATATATATATGGCATGACCGAGAGAAGGCGGTGTTTTTATGTATATCCGTATAATCGCATTTTGTTCGAGAAACATCCCGGCTATGAACTCCGGATTATCGGTCGGGGTCCATTTGAACTCCCGGCCATCGATATCGATCACCAGCTTCTGAGCCGGGAAATCTTTCTCGGCCGAGGCGGCGAATTCCAGATCGTACATACCTGCCTCATTGCGGAAAAGCCAGACGATCTCTTTTTGATTCGATGCAATTCTGGAACAGACTATATTTGACTGATCGTTATTGTTGATGACAATTATGACAGTATCGGTCAGGGAGGTGGTGTCGATTATATTTATCGTGTCAGTGATATTGACGGTGTCTGTTGTATATACGGTATCGATATTAAACAGGGTGTCCGAAGGGATCAGGTTTTCGTAGTCGAGCGGATTGGAGCAACTGACAAACAGATAGGCCGCCATGCAGAGCACAGTTATTATTGAGAGAAAAATGATCCTTCTCATTTTTGGCCTCCAAGCGTTAGATGGGTCGTTACGGAGAGCAAAAATTGATCGTTATTGGCTTTTGATCTGTTATCGCCTGCGAATCGACGGTTCGACGGGTTGTAGGCGCCGGTTATGGAAAGAAATTTGAATGGAGTTGCCCGAAGACCCAGGATCGGGCCCTCGGAAAGTCTTACATATTCGTAGTAATCCTGGGAGATTTCTTCCATGCGCACCCATCCTCCGACAATGCCGACGGGAAGATCATCGACCGGGTAGAATATAATATGGCCCCCGACAAGCCGGCGTTTGGTATCAAGTTCGGTTCCCCGGAAGTCGAAATCGCTGTTCCAGAAAGTGTGGCCGACGACACCTTCGGCAAAAATGATCTGTTTCCAGCCTATTGTGGCGGCGGCAATGGGTATTCCCCCGAATGGCGAGGATGACACACCAAGGCCGAACTGAAGCCGCAGGTTTTCTTCGGCATTTCCACTGATTTCTTTTACCTCGGTAAAGTGTTTTTCAACCGGAGGCCGATTTTCGACTTTCTCCAATCGTGCTTCGAGATCATGAAGGTTGCTGTCAATGCGGATGCCGGCAAAACGATACGGCCCGCCTTTACCATTGTTGTCCTCGGATTGGATGATGATTTGGGTCGAATCGACATTGAACCGGGTTATCAGGAATTCGCGGAGAATATGGGCGCGTCCCAGGGCAAGCCCCGGATTAACGGCATCATTGTTTTCCCGGTAAGTGTGCCCGTCGGCGCCACCGGTAACGATTGCTCTAAGGAGCGGGTATTTGCTGAGGGTGTCCGAAATTGCTTTTAGATCGGAGAGATACGGTTTGAAAATATCCCGGTTTACGCTGCCACCGACTCCCAGCGGAAAATCTTTGATTATGACTTCCTGCGGCAGGGCGATACCGGTCAATAAGGCAAAACAAATTGCGGTAAGAATCATGGACTTGAACATAATATCACCTGATTTCCCACCGGCAGACGACTTTGAAGAAAGGCCGAGTTACCGATTGTGATCTTAACCGGGATGCAAATCATTGCATTTTCATAACAAAAGTGGCATTGATTGACCCCGGATTTATATCGCTGTTATTCCCAGAAGTATTCTGGAAAGAACGGGTTACGTTATTTACACTGATGATTAGAGCAAAAAGTGTTCCCGATTTTGAAGAAGCGTAATTGAATATAAGGGTGGGTAAAATGAGATATCAAAACGGGCAGTCGATCGGCTGTCCGTTTTGATATGATATTAAGGTCATATTTTTCTCAGATATCATTATCAGGAAAAATATCCATCACCAGCTTTTCTTTTTGGTGATATCGGTGATTTTTTTATTCAATTCCTCTTCGAAGCGATCGGTTTTTTTGGTATGAGCGGCCTCGACTTTGGAGACAAGGGTTTCGATTTCGGCCGGTTTTTCCAGGAAGTCGGCGGCGCCTTTTTTAACCGCTTCGACACCCTGTTGTATTGTGCCCCTGCCGGTTAGCATGATTACCTGAAGGGCGGGTTGTTTTTCGAGCAGTCGGCTCAAGGTCTCGAGACCGTCCATTTCGGGCATGGCCAGATCCAGTATGACGGCGTCATATTCCTGCAGGGCGATCATCTCAATTGCCCGGGGACCGCTCTCGGCGGTATCGACATTAAACCCGCGGGCCATCATGCGCTGGGACAGGATATCTCGAAAATCTTCCTCATCATCGACTATCAAGACTTTGATATTGGCCATCTTTATTTCCTTTCAACAATTTTCAAAATATATATCATGCAAAATATTTATTTTTTTATCGGGAACCTGAAGCAATATTTAATCCCGGTATCTTCCGTTTCGATTTTCAGTGAGCCTCCGGAGACGGCAGTCATATTTTCCAGATAAGTATTGTCTGTCACCGCGCCGGTATCCGATAATATTCCTTCCATATTAATAACGGCGTCGGGATCATCGGCAGTCAAAATTATTTTTATAATATCATTTTTCTGTGCGGTCGACAGTATTTCTTTCAGGGCATAATATAATATTTTTCTAACCAGGTAGGCATCCGCATCGATCTCGATCTGTTCTTCGGGCAGGTTTAATTCCATGCCGACCGCCTTAAGATCGGCGAACCGTTTTGTCAGGGCGGCCCAGTTTTCGAGCATCGTATTAGCGTTAAAGGAAATCCCGGGTTCATCGGTACTATGGGCAAAGGAGTTCAGATGTTTGATGAAACCGATACCGCGCTGTGAGTTTTTCCTGATTTTGGCGGTGATCTGTTTCAGCTTCTCTTCAGTAAGAGGAACGCCGCTGTCGGGATTGGCCATAAAATCTTCGACCAGGCCGGCCGACTGATCAATGATGGACAGGATATTATTTAACTCATGGGTTACCGAGGCAGTAATAATACCGAAGAATTTTAATGCATCATCCGAAGGCTGATCCTTTTTGTTGTCATCTGTCATCTGTCCGCCAGAGCCTCCTTCATGACTTCCATCAGTTTTTCGATATTGATCGGTTTGGGGAGGTATTCGTAGGCTCCTTTGGGTAAATCGTCGGTTGTGTCCGGCGAGCCGTGACCGGTGATCAGGATTATCGGTACATCGGGATATTCGTTTTTCAAAACACGCATGGTTTCGATACCGCTGATTCCGGGCAGTTTGAGATCGAGAACGACAATGTCAAAGCGTTTTTCGCGCATTTTTTGAATGGCATCGGCCCCGGTCAGGCTGAAATCGGCATCGATATCCCGATAAGAGAGTCGTTCCTGCAAGGTTGTGACGAGTTCTTCCTCGTCATCCACAAGTAATGCTCTGAATAAACCCATAACCTCTCTATCCCTGATATGAGATTCTTCTGGTGACAACCGGCAGGGTAACCGTAAAGGTCGTTCCCCGGCCGGGTTCACTATCCACTTCAATTTTACCGCCCAGCTTCTGGACGATGTCATTGGTTATCGACAGGCCCAGGCCGGTGCCGAATTCACCCTTGGTTGAGTAAAACGGCTCGAAAATATTTTCCAGTTCGCTTTCAGGAATTCCAATTCCATTATCCACTATGGAAACGGATACTTTATTATCGTCAGTCCGGGCAATGTTAATATCGATGGTCCCGCCGTTATCTATGGCGGCCAGGGCATTATTAATAATATTAAGGAAAACCTGCTGGAGCTGGCCGCGGTCGCTGTCGATGGTCGGTATATTTTCTGGGAAATTATAATTGATCCTGAGATTGCGATGTTTTATTTCGCTGCTCTGGAATCCGGTCACCTCTTTGAGTAATTCACCGAGATTGATGGTCTCGGTTTTGTATTCCATACGTTTGGCGAATCCCAGCAGGCGCCGGGTAACTTTACTGCATCGTTCGACCGATTTGGTGATGGAATTGGTAATTGCCAGAAATTTTTCCTGGTTTGGGAAATCCTTTAATTGACCGACCAGATCTTCCAGCAATCCGGCTTTTTCATTTATTATTGCCAGCGGATTATTGATTTCATGGGCGACCCCGGCGGCCATTCGTCCGACAGTGGCCATCTTGCTGGTATATTCGATGTCGTGAAATATTCTGGCTCTCCGTCGGTCGAGTTCACGCAGCCGTTTGATGGTATGACCCGCACCGTAAAAGATGACGACAAGAATGAGAATGATACTGAGAAGCAAAAACCAGATTATCCCGCCCCGGTGATAGGCCCAGTGCATATAAATATTTTCGTGCTTTTTAAGAACCATGAGGATGAAAGGAGTTCCCTTTATATAAGCAAAGCCCCTGGTGTGGGACTGGCCGTTATCAGTAAACTCATCGATTGTTTCGACCAGTTGAATCCTTTTGGGTGCGGGGATGGTCATTTTCTCCATTACATCTCCGTAAAATAGGGACGGCGTCTGAAGGACGCAATCGCTGTTGACAAGGAAGACATCGGTACTCTGATCGAGGGGGGTCTTGTTTATCTGCTCGCTCAGAAGAGACATGTCGATGGTGGCGCGAAAGACGAAGTAATTGTCCTGATCGATCTCATGTTTAAAGGCGATAACAAAATGGGGAAGCCGGCGATGTCCCAGGAATACATCACTGACATAAAATCCCCTGACCAGGACCTCATTGAACCAGGCCTGTTCGCTGTAATTGCGACCGATCAATTCATAGGGCCCGATATAGTTGGTCTGGATCCCGTCGGAGTTTATGACGCCGAGATCGACAAAGCCCCCGAAGGAATTGTTGAGGTTGTTCTGAATCGACTTAAGACCACCCGGGCTGTTAAGTTTGTCATATGATTGTTCGTTGAGAATCAGGGACAGGGCCGATCGCCGCTCTTCGATAATAAATTCCAGGTTCCTTTTTGTATTGGATAATATGCGGGTAACGGTAAAGCTGCTCTCAGCAAAATAAGCTTGTTTATCCTGATAAAAATTGATGATGACCATTATAATGAGGGGTGTCAGAGCCACCAGCGATGTCGCGACCACGGAGCGTCTTCTCAATTTGCGATATCGCGGCAGTGCCTCAGCGGTTGTGACCGGGCGCTGTTCCCTTGCGCGAAAATCCTTGTCCCACCGTGAATCTGTCATTTAGTTCACCCAGTAATTCTGTAAGGCCTGTATTGCCCGGGTTTTATTCCTGCTGTATATCCGATTTATCAGTGCCTTCTTCCTTGAGACGATTTATCTTCTGATAAGCATCTCTCATGACTTTAGCAAGAACATCGATATCGACCGGTTTCTGCAGATATGCAAAAGCTCCCAGTTCTTCGGAAACAGCCCTCTCCTTTTCGGAACCGTGTCCGGTAAGAATGATTACCTCGACTTTTGGATATTCCTTTTTGACACGCCGCAGGACCTCAATTCCGTTTATTCCCGGCATCATCAGATCGAGGACCATGACATCGGTCTGATTCTTATCGACGAATTCAAGTGCCTGTTCGCCGTCATAGACGATTGAAGATTCAAGGTTACGGGTCTGGAGTCTTTCGGACAGGGTTTGAACAAATTCTTTTTCATCGTCGACAAGCAAAATTTTTGGAGGAAGTTCGATATTGGCCCATGGATTTGTCGAAGCGGTATGGAATTTCGGACCCGGCCGGACATTAACCCCGGAGACACCCTCGATATTTCGTGCAATTTTGATCAATTTTTCCTGATGTTGTTTCATGCGGATCACGTCATGGTCGATCAGCAGGGTGATCTCACCGTTTTCGGAGAACACGTCGATATCATAACCTTCCTTAGTCAGGGCCAGGTTGACCTGTGTGCTGAGCCTAAAATCATCGGCGGCTTTTTTTGATCTTTGTGTCGTTGCCAGTTGTTCACCGGTGGCGTGTTTTTCGATAATCTGCAGGGCCTGATCCACCGGTGTATCGTGAATTGGTATAACAATGTCATAAATTTTGGAATCGTAGGGGCTGGAGCCGATCAGGTAATCGGTCCATTGCTTCATTTTCCTATCATAGTTATGTATCAGTCCCTCGGCTTTTCCTTTTGGAATAGAGAGAGCGGCGACGGCCTGTTTGACGCGGTAGGGCATATCGGCGATAATACACACGCGCAGTATGTGGGCGATGTTTCTGGACAGAAGGTGTACTGCCGGACCATGAATAACCCGGTTATCGTCGAGAATCAGTTTTGAAAGTACAGCTTTAAGAGAAGCTATATTTTTTTCTCTTTCGCGGGTAAATTTATTCAGGGCCGGTATTTCACCCTGAAGGGTCTGCCGGAGTTTTTTATCCGGTATCCCGAATTCCCTGCTTGTTTCGCTTATCAGGAGCTCATCAATTATCTGGGAATCAAGCGCTCTTGCAACCTGTTCAGCGATTTCCTCACCACGGCAGAAAGAGCCGCTGAATATGGATACTATGGCCACCGATTTGTTCCTTTCCAGCAGTCAGCTGATGTTAAACAAACATAATATTACAGAAATGCTTTGGCAAGAATGAATATATAAAAAAAACCGCGACTTTTATATGGAAATATGTCATTAGATCAATCCTTATAGGGGAAATTAAGAATAGATAAGGTATTTATGTTTTGCACCGAATGTTTATTTGAGGCTTAAAATTGGCTTGCGATTGCGCCGATAATGAATTAGCTTGACCTTCAAGCAGCAGTAGAAAAGTGTGAGAACAACAACCTGCAATAAGATAAGTTTTGGTGTGAAATTTGTTTTCGGTCGATCTCAAGGATTAATCCGGTTGTTTTAATTCATAAAGCCTGGTAGCGCTGAAAACTCGTAAGGTATATGTCAAATAAAAACAATAATTCTTATTCGCCCATATATCGGATTCTTCCCTTTCTAGCCTGGTTCAAGGGATATTCTTTCAATCATTTCAGAGCCGATTTTATTTCCGGTCTGACGGTGGCACTGGTGCTGGTTCCGCAGTCCATGGCGTATGCCCAGCTGGCGGGACTTCCGGCCTATTACGGTCTTTATGCCGCCTTTTTACCGCCGATGGTGGCCTCGCTGTTCGGTTCCAGCCGGCAATTGGCAACCGGTCCGGTGGCGGTTGTTTCCCTGATGACAGCGACAGCGCTGGAACCCCTGGCCACGGCCGGAAGCGAGGCATTTATCGCTTATGCCATTGTCCTGGCTCTGTTGGTCGGGATATTCCAATTTTGCCTGGGGATTCTTCGTCTCGGGCTGGTGGTCAATTTTCTTTCCCATCCGGTGGTCAACGGATTTACCAATGCGGCGGCGCTGATCATTGCTTCGTCACAGTTGTCGAAAATTTTCGGGGTCTATGTCGACAAGGCCGAGCACCATTACGAGACAATATATAATGTTTGCAAGGCGGCCTGGAGCTATACTCACTGGCCGACTCTGGCGCTGGCGATACTGGCCTTCGTAGTGATGTACGGGTTACGGCGTCTTAATCCACGGATTCCGTATGTTCTTGGGGCGGTGGCGATTACCATTTTGATATCGTGGTCAACCGGTTTCGAGCGTAACCGAACGGTTTCGCTGGACAGAATAAAATCCCGTGAGGCGGTCAACTATATCGAACAATTTAACAGCGTCATCGATCATATAAATGATCTTGGCGATAAGAGGGTTGAACTGGGGGCCAGGCTCAAGGAGGCGAAAAATGTCTACGGGGAATCATCAATAGCGGCGGCATCAGCAGAAAATGAACTGTCTCTTCTGAATATCGAGATGGATGAACTTAAGGAAAAAGTGTATTTATTGAGAGAGCAGCTTCGCAGGCTTCATTTCAAAGCGGCCGATGCGATCGATGGGGGTAAGGATTTTTATGAGATCAATACTGATATTCCCGGAATGAAATATGACTCTGACAACTGGCGCCTGATTTTGGGTAACAAGGCCATAGACAGCACTGCCGTTAAAATCGCCTGCGGCGGGAGTGTGGTCGGGCATATCCCCAGAGGGTTACCTTCGATAAGCATCCCCAGGGTCGACTTTGATCTTGTACTGAATCTGTTTCCCATTGCCATAATAATATCGCTTTTGGGATTTATGGAGGCGATTTCGATTGCCAAGGCGATGGCGGCGCGGACGGGCCAGCGTCTTGATCCCAATCAGGAGTTAATCGGCCAGGGGGTGGCCAATATTACCGGCTCGTTTTTCCAGAGTTACGCCGTATCCGGTTCTTTTTCCCGGTCGGCGGTCAATATCCAGTCCGGTGCGATTAGCGGTTTATCCAATGTGATCAGCAGCCTGGTTGTTGTCGTCGTGCTCGTTTTCCTGACCCCGCTATTGTACCATCTCCCGCAGGCGGTTCTGGCGGCAATTATTATGATGGCCGTGATCGGCCTGGTGAATGTTAAGGGATTCGTGCATTCGTGGAAGGCGCAAAAGTACGACGGATTAATCGGGATAATCACATTTGTTTTGACTCTGGGGTTTGCGCCGCATCTTGAATGGGGTATCCTGATAGGTATTGTTTTATCGCTGGGATTGTACATGCTTCGCAACATGAAGCCGGATATCGCCATTCTTTCGAAGCATCCCGACGGGACCTGGCGGAATAGCCAACGTTTCGGGTTGGCGCGGTGCCGGCATATTGCTGTCGTGCGGTACAACGGTTCGCTGTTTTTCGCCAATACCAATTATCTCGAGGATAAGATTCTCGATCAGGTTTCCTCGACCCCCGAATTAAAGCATGTCATTATAGTCGGAAACGGCATCAACGAACTGGATGCCTCGGGCGAGGATATCCTTTCGCAACTGATTGACCGGCTTCGTGAAAATAACCTGGATATCTCCATTACCGGATTGAACGACTCGGTACTCGACGTTATGCGGCGGACGCATCTGTATGAAAAAGTGGGGGAGAACAACCTGTTTCGGAATGTGGCCAGGGCAATCGATGCATTGCACCGCGAGGCGCATATCGGTTCTGATGAGGATCCCTGCCCGCTGCTTGAAGTTGTGTATGAAGAAAAAAATGTAAATAACAAGAGAAAAATGTAACCGACGTAATCGGGAACGCGCCGGGGATCTGGATTTTTGGACCGCCTTACAGGGCGGTTTTTTTGTCGCTGATGTTTATCAATAATGGTCATTTTTCTCCTGTTCGGTAAAGACTGGTTTATTCTATCCGTTTTATATGCTTGACAATACAGATTTAAAGGTTAAATTTATATATATCGGTTGTATAATTCATACTTCTTGTGTGATCTTTCCGTATGCGATAGTAAATTCTGAACCGGGGGTTTGACCGGGAGGACACTATGGCTCGCAATTATCTTATAAATATCATTATTTCGGTATTTTGTTTTCTGATATTTATCTTTATCGGGTTAGCCTCGCCAATTGAATCGGGCGATTTTATGTGCGGTGATGTCAATGGGAGCGGCGGTATCAATATTCTGGATGTGACTTACTTGATTAACTATCTGTATAAGGGGGGCCCGGCTCCGGAGTTTCCTGAAGCGGCTGATGTAAATATGAGCGGGTCGATCAATATCCTCGATATATCATATATAATTAATTACCTGTACAAGGGCGGTCCGGAACCGGTATGCGAGGATCCGGGTCCGGGACCGGACGAACTTCCGGAAACCTTCGATTTGCGCGATGTCGATGGTGAAAATTATGTCACCTCGGTCAAATCGCAGAGGGGAGGAACCTGCTGGGCCTTTGGGACGATGGGGTCGGTGGAAAGCAATCTGTTGATGACCGGCGCCTGGGCGGCGGCCGGGGAAACCGGCGAGCCGGACCTGGCCGAATACCATCTTGACTGGTGGAACGGTTTCAATGATTATTGGAATCCCGAGGTTGATTCGATAGCGTATGTTTTGGTGCACAACGGCGGCGATTTCCAGATGTCTTCGGCATATTTTTCGCGCGGTGACGGGGCCGTCAGGGATATCGACGGTCAATCATATGGAGAACCGCCTGATCATTATAACGATACGTTCCATTATTTTTACGTAAGGGATATCGAATGGTACTCGTCCATGATGTGGAGCGAAGATTCCGCCAATATCGAACTGATAAAAGAAAAATTGATGGAGTACGGAGGAATCGGAACTTGTCTCAATAGCGATTACATAAATAACGATTATATTTGTTATGTCCCATATTCGGAGGATGCCTGGGGAAATCATGTTGTAACAATCGTGGGATGGGATGATAATAAAGTGACACCCGCCCCAGAGCCCGGCGCCTGGCTGTGCAAGAACAGCTGGGGCGGAACCTGGGGCATTGACGGTTATTTCTGGACCTCGTATTACGATAAGATATGCGGCAGAGAGCCGACACTGGGTGCGGTATCTTTTCATAATGTTGTACCACTAATCTATGATAGCATATATGCCCATGACATCCATGGCTGGTACGGCCCTATGGAACACACCTATGAAGCCTTTAACGTTTTTACGACCGATAAAAACGAATTGCTGATGGCTGTCAATATCGTCACGCTGGAAGATTCGGTCGATTATACGGTAACGATTTATGACACATTCGACGGATCCACATTATCGGATGAACTGACATCGTTTTCGGGCTGGATCGAATTCAAGGGATTTCATACCATCGATCTGCCGACTCCATTGGAATTATCTCATGATAATGATTTTTATATTCATGTGTATTTGTCCAACGGAATAATGGCCTATGATTATTCGACCTATGTCGAAAATATGCCGGGCGCCGATGGAGGTGTTTTTATAGAATCGAAGAGCAAGCCAAAACAGAGCTATTACAAGAATCAGAGGGGCTGGAACGATTTATACAATTTCGATCAAACGGCCAATTTCTGTATCAAGGGATTGGTATGTTTCCGGAGTCTCAAGGTATATTCGGAAGACAGCCTGATTTTCGAGGGTCCGCAGGGCGGGCCGATCGATCCGACCGGGTATACGATTAAATTCACCCACCGGTATAATGATCCCATTAATTTTGTTATTGATCCGGTACCGGGTTATGACTGGCTGGTCCTGACAGGCGATATATCCGGAAGCCTGGCGCCCGGTGACACCGGGGAAGTCACTGTTACGATCGATGAGTCGATGACGGCGATAATGACGCAGGGGCAGTACAATGGGATATTGGGGATAAGGAATCTTGATTATCCCGAAGATGATGTCGAGCTGGAACTGAAACTCAAGCTGGGAACAGCCTCGCTTCAGGAGGAATGGTTACTCGATTCCGATCCGGGATGGACCTGTGAAGGTGACTGGGCGTTTGGATCGCCGACCGGAGGCGGCGGATATTTTGGATTCGGGACGGACCCGGTGGGCGGATACACCGGTGACAATGTGTATGGATACAATATCGACGGTAATTACCCGCTGTCGTTGCCGGAGACTCATCTGACCTCGGAACCGATCGATTGTTCCAAGCTTTTCAATGTCCGGTTTAATTTCCAAAAATGGCTGGCGGTGGATGGTTTCGGAATAGGCCATGTCAAAGCCAGTAACGACGGTATCAACTGGCATACGCTATGGACGGGCTATGAGGGTGTTTATCCGTTGTGGGAGGAGATGGATATCGACATCTCGCATATTGCCGATTTCCAGCCGACCGTTTATCTTCGCTGGACAATGGTGGTCATAGGTAACCCGCTTTATACTTTCGGAGGGTGGAGCCTGGATGATATTAAAATTATCGCCGTTTATGATTCGACCATGACTTCGCCCCCGGTAAGCGATAATACTGTAACGACGAGCAAGTAACTATATAGCAATATCCCAAGCTAATTTATTTTCTATTAAAGGGCCGCCCTATTACAGGCGGCCTTTTTTGTAAGATATTGTCTGGACTATTTATTATCATCCGGGGCAATTGTCGGCGCAGGCCGGCGCAGGACCACCCTTGTACAGATAATTGATGATAGTGGTCACATCCGGATTGTTGTCAATCCTGCCTATGGGCAGTCGGGCTCGGGACCGCCCTTATAGAGATAATTGACTATATAGGTTACATCCAATATATTTATTGATCCGGAACCGTT
>Ga0209834_10000704_pt1 | contig 19918 bp, 15 predicted proteins | sample Mar14236cmmetaG_FD_184134 | JGI IMG/M metagenome (GOLD analysis project Ga0209834, IMG submission 184134) | Marine hydrothermal vent microbial communities from Guaymas Basin, Gulf of California to study Microbial Dark Matter (Phase II) - Marker... ...
CCCATTTCCTATTTTCTATTTTCCTTCTTTATGCACGTTAGAACGTTAGAAGTATGTTTATAAATCTTACCTGGAAATTTTAGCCTGGATAATGAGTTTGACTGTTTCAAACAGGATGAATAAGTCAAAAATTGGGGACAAGTTTTTTATGTAGTAGAGTTCATATTTGAGCTTTTCTAGGGCATCTTCTACTGAGGCACCATAATGATATCTAATCTGTGCCCAACCGGTAATACCAGGTTTAACTGAATGCCTTAGGCTATAATAAGGAATTATATTGGTTAATTCTTTGACAAACTGGGGTCTTTCTGGTCTTGGTCCTACAAGGCTCATATCTCCCTTCAGGACATTCCAGAGCTGAGGGGCTTCATCTATCCCAAATTTTCTTATATAACGTCCTACCCTGGTCACTCTATCATCATTTTCCTTGGCCCAAAGTGGTTTATCTTTTTCTGCATCCACTTTCATAGACCTGAATTTATAAAGAATAAAGGGCTTTCCATTTTCACCTACTCTTTCTTGTGTGAAAAATAAAGGGCCTTTTGAATCTATTTTGATTAAGATAGCTGTTAAAATTAAAAAAGGTGATAATACAATTAATCCTATAATCGACCCCAATATATCTTCTATCCTTTTCAAGTATGCTTTTACTTTAGACCTTTTAAAACCATCTGAAAAAATAACATGGCTTGGATTTAGACTTTCAACCATAAGCTTACCTTTTAGCCTTTCAAGGAAAGTTATATGGTCTTCTATGATTATTCCTCTCATCTTACATTCAAGGAGTTTGTTTAGGGGGATTTTTCCCCTTTTATCATCTAAGGCAATAACAATTCTTATATTGCCATTTTGTCTTAAGATATTATCCAGTTCACCATAAGTGCCTGCGAGCTCATAATTTAGAATGTTTTTTTCTTTCTTTTTGGGGTCAGGGTCTAAAAAACCCAGGATTTTAAAGCTATTATGGTTTGTGCTTAAAATCTCTTTAGCCACATTTCTGGCCAAATTCCCACTTCCAATAAAAAGAATCTTTTGAGTTAATCTATCTTTATTAAACAGGGTATTTATTAAGCTTCGCCATAAATAGGTAAGGATGCCAATAAAGCAAATATTGAGGAATAAATGAGGGCCTTCGCCTATAGTAATTTGGGGAACAAAATAACAAATGATTGCTAATATAATAAGTGTTATTATTAAAGACTGAATAAGCTTTGAGGCAGAATTATTATACTCAGTTTTATAAAAGTCACTGTAATAAAGACATAGTTGGCATATGGCCATAATTGAGAAAGCTTTAAGAAATATCACCCAGGTGAGATTAAAGGGGTAAAAAAGAAGTATAAACAATAAAAGCCCCATTAATACTATCAGGCTTTCACCTATAAACAGAATTACACTTTGAATAGGATAATACTGTTTAAAAAGGCGTATCATTTTAAACTGTTATTGGATAATTTTTGAAAAAAATCTTCCTATGGGGGTTGTTTGGATGAGGCTAAGCAATAGATTCCTATGCCAGTCAAATTCCATTCTTTTTTCTATGAAAGATAAAAGGCCATTACTTTTTGCTATATGAAAGAGTTGTTCAATCTGCCAATCAGTAAGCTTGGAGTACATTTTTCGCATATAGTAGCCTGTTTTTATCTCATTTCCGATTTTCTTTTTCCAGAGCTCCTCATACTCTGAAAAAGCACTAGCATTAAAGGAATTTTTCTTGAATCCTTTCAATATCACCTGCACCGCTATCTCGGAGCATAAAAGTCCATAGTATATTCCTCCACCTGTGGTGGTCTTCACTTGTCCTGCTGTCTCTCCTACTGCAATTACCCTATCAGTGCAGGTTTTTGAGACCAGACCTTGTGCTATAGGTTTATATCCAACAGATGCTATATCTAAAGGACCATTACTATTTGAGACCATTTCACAAAACTTCTTAAAATAGAACCTTGGATGCTTTTTGGCCATTAACCCAATTCTTACCCAGCCGTCTTTAATGGGGGTAATCCAAGTAAATGCCCCTGGTGCCAAAGAATTGCCTATGTGTATGGTGGTGGTATCTATACCTTTTATGTTGGCATGGGCATTTACCCCATACAGGAAATCCTCAGGTAATCCTAATTTTAGCATCTTGTTAAACTTAAAATTTACCCCTGTGGCCAAAACTGCCACTTTAGCACAGTAAACCCTAAGAACACCTTGTTCCCTCGCAATAACCTTTACCTGCTCTTCACTTACATCTATAGTTATGACCTCACTTTTTGACTTCATCTGAGCGCCTTTTGAGAGGGCCAAGTGAGCCAGGTAGGCATCGAATTTTTCTCTATCCACTACATAGGCAAGGATGGAAGGGTGCTTATATTCAATAAGTGACCCGTAAGGAGATATAATCCTGATATTCCTTATTTCATTGAGGATAGAATCTTTAGATAACTGAAACCTTTGGAAGGCTTCAATTCCTACAATTCCTGTGCAAATTTTGTTTTCCCCTATTTTGGAACATTTGTCAAAAACAAGCACATTAAGCCCTGCTTGAGAAAGCTTATGGGCACAATTCAAACCACTGGGGCCTCCTCCAATTACTATAATGTCGTAAAGCATACCTTTTCTCCGTGGTAATTATTTGCTTAGTTAACTGGAACAAATGGGATTAAAGAAAATTGAATTTTTCCCTCCAGGGAGGAAAGTCTCTTGGATGCCCCCTGTAAGGGGGATTTATACTATCAAAATGCTTTAAACCTTTTTCCTAAACCTTCTTCCAAATAGCCCTAAGCCAGCTAGGCCAATGCCCAACAATAACATAGTAGCTGGCTCAGGAACAGGGTTTACATCTGCCTCTAGGGTAAGATAATCATTTCCACACTCCTGGGTCCAGTGGATTTGCAGGGAATGAGCAGTATTAGCATCTAAGCCCAATAAATCCAGGGGAATAGCCGCCTCCAACACATAATGACTGTTTTGTTCTGTGCTATAAACAAAACTTACTGCTCCTTTTTTAGTGCCTGCATTAATGACCCACGGATTGGCTATATTATGCTGCGAATAATGAACGTTTTTCCAGCTACTTACGCTGTATAAATAACCTTGTTGAAATCCATCTTCGCCCCTTACCTTTAATCCGTATTCAAAAACGGAGTCTCCGTCCACATCTATTGCGATGTCGCCTGGATAAAACCAGGGATTTCCGGGAGCTGTTCCGCCGTCGCTTGGCAAACCCTGTATGATAGCAATATAGGCATAATCCTGGTCATTATCGAAATAAATGGCTTCTGCATCAAAATAATTCTGATAAGTCCAACCTGGTCCCACATACTGCCAACTGCTCCCATTATAAGCATTATCCTCTGTTATATAATCAATATCCAAACCACCAGATGGGAGATGACTGTCGAGGTAACCCTTACTAGAAGCACCAGCAGCAAACAAGTCAATACCCCAGTCTATTACATCTCCATCAATGACATATCCTATAGGAACTCCCATAGAAACCTCAAAAATTCCAAAAAATAGCACAAAAGCAGCAGTAATCAGAATTTGAATAATCTTTTTCATCGTCTTTCCTCCTTATATAGCCATATACTTCAATATCTGTGCCAAGATTGAAAACCCTTGATAATACTGGATTTTTGATTTTAGATTTGAACCCATTTTTGTAAAGTTTACTGACACCAAAATTGGCTCACAGGCTAAAAATGGCATCTAGCAAGGATTTTAGCTGTAAAGTATTGTGACACCTAAATTGTAAAGTTTTCTGACATTAGAAAGTTTTTATCTTTATGCCATATTTTCTAATCAATTCATAAACACTGGCTCGGCTAATACCAAGTTCAGTAGCAGTGTGAGTAATATTATAATTATTTTTCCTTAAGGCCCTAATTATTATTCCTTTTTCAAATCTTTCCCTTGCCTTTTTCAGAGAAAACTGACCTAGAGGTATCCCATAGGATATAGAATCTGAATCAAATTCTAAATCTTTAGGGAGAATATAATTTCCTTCTGCCGTAATGATTGCCCTTTTTATCTTATTTTGAAGCTCCCTTATATTTCCTGGCCAATTGTGCTGACAGAGGGCATCTATAGCCTCTTTTGAAAAATTTATGGGTTTTTTCCCAATATCTTTACAATACTGATACAAGAAATACTTTGCCAGAATTAATATATCTTCACCCCTATCTCTGAGGGGAGGAAGTTCAATATTTAGTGTGTTTAAACGATAATAAAGGTCTTCTCTAAATTCTCCCTTTTCAATTGCCTGCTTTAGATTCTTATTAGTGGCAGCAATAATTCGGACATCCAATTTTATAATCCTTCTTCCTCCAATCCTCTCTATAGTGTGTTCCTGAAGGAATCTAAGTAATTTTACTTGAAGTGGGAGTGTCAATTCAGAGACTTCATCCAAAAAGACACTTCCTCCTTGGGCAAGTTCAAGCTTTCCCTCACGGGTAATATGTGCCCCTGTAAATGCACCCTTTTCATAACCAAAGAGTTCACTTTCTAGTAAGGTCTCTGGTATAGCACCGCAATTTATTACCACAAAAGGATTATTTTTTCTCTGGCTTAAAAGGTGGATGGATTTGGCAATGGATTCCTTTCCTGTTCCACTTTCTCCCTGGATTAATACTGGAAAGTCAGTTAGAGCTACCTTTCTTACCAAAGAAAAAACTTTTTGCATCTTTTGGCTTTGGCCTATTAGACCTTCCAAAAATTTATCTCCCTCAGCCTTTCTTTGAAGAAGTTCTAAGTTTTCATGTTCAAGCCGATATATATGGAAGGCACGCCTTATGATAACCTTAAGCTCATCTACATCTACAGGTTTATAATAGAAGTCATAGGCACCCATCTGAATGGCCTTTAGTGCATTCTCCTTTTCTGTATTTCCGGTTATAACAATGACTTTAGTATGAGGGTTAAATTTTAATATATCTTCTAAAAGCCCAAGACCTACTTCAGGGCTGTCAGGTTTAGGTGGAAGGCCTAAGTCCAAGGTTATAACCTTTGGTCTCTCTTTTTTTAAAAGCTGACGGGCAATGGGGACATCATGGGCAATGAGGACGTGGTAATCTTTCAATAAGGCCCATTTAATTTGCTTTGCAATGCCTTTATCGTCTTCAATAATCAGAATCTTATCCTTTTCGTCCATTTCGCTCTCTATGCTTTGGTTAACAGGGCAAAAATCCCAGAATGATAAAACTATTCAAAGGGAATTAACTATTTAACCAAACATTGATTTAGAATACCTTTTCTAAGTTAATTTCAAGGTCTTTTAAAACCAGAGAATTGATAGCACCTGTTTCTTTTGCTGTTTGGATGAGTCTAAATTGACTACCTTCATTTTGATAAATTTCTATGCTTTTTCTCTCTGGATGGACAATCCAGTATTCCCTTACACCACTTTTTTCGTAGACTTCATATTTTCTACCAAGGTCGTAATAGGCAGTAGCAGGAGAGAGGAGTTCTATTATAAGGTCTGGGGCACTTTCTATTTTCGTTTCACCAATGATATTAAGCCTTTCTTTTGAAATAAAGATAATATCGGGTTGAAAGGTATCTTCTTCGGTTAGGTAAACATCTATGGGGCTATAAAGAACTTCTCCTAAATCATTCTTTTCCACATGCTGAACTAATAAAGACACTATTTTTCGCGAAACTATTTGATGATAGGGTGTGGGAGTTGGGGTCATAATTAATTCTCCACCAATAAGTTGATAAGGGGCGCCTTCAGGAAGCTTTGCATAATCTTCATAAGTATATTTCTTCTTTTTTGGAATTGCTATAGCCATGTTAGTTTTTTAATATCCGTGGACTTATTTGTCAAACCGGGAGTTTAACCGTGAAGGTGCAGCCTTTCCATTTTTCACTCTCTACCTCAATTCTTCCTTTATGGGCATCTATGATGGTCTTGCATTGAAAGAGTCCAATGCCTAACCCCTTGCTTTTTGTAGAGTGGAATGGTTTGAAAAGATACTTTTCTTTAAATTCTTTATCCATCCCTGGTCCATTATCAGAAATAGAAAAGACTACCCATCCGTTTCTGGAATATGTATTGATTTTTATTTCTCCTCTATTTCCATTGGCCTCCAAGGCATTTAGCATAAGATTTGTAATTACTTTCTTTAATTGCTCCTTATCGGCTTTTATAACAGGTATATCTCCAAAATATTTCTTGATATTTATGTCCTTGCTATTTAGTTTAGTGCTATCCACAACTTCATTGATTAAGTTATTTAAATCTATCTGCTGCAAATTAATTTTAAGCCCTCTTGGAGCTGAAGATAACTTTGCCATTAAGACCTTCATCTTTGAGACACTGTTAGAGATGGTATCTAATAAATCCTTCTTAAATTCAGGCTCATCAAAGTATTTTCTGGCATTTTGAAGGCTCAAAGATAATGTATAAACCAGGTTTTTAAGGTCGTGCACTATAAAAGAAGATAGTCTATGAAAGGTCTCTTGTTCTTTGATTTGAATCAGCTTATCAGAAAGACGGACATTTAGTAGGGCATTTGAGGCCTGAGCAGCAATGGATGTTAATAAATCAAAGTCATCCTGAATAAATCCCTTGCCACTAAATTCAGGTCCAATAGCAATTATACCTATGAAATTATCCCCAACTATCATAGGCACACACAGTGAAGCCCTTGCCTTTTCAAAAAATTCTCTATTTTCTTCATAAACTTTGCTATTTTCCTTTTTAAGAGATTCTTTAAGGATAAAAGGTCTGTTTTTTAAGGAGGAGATGAAATCTTTATGTTCCACTTTAAAGTCGACTTTGGCAAGCCCTTTGGAAGAGGCTATTTGCAAACTTTCATTCTCTTCATCATAAAGCCAGATTGATAGCTGCTTTACATACATGGCTTCAGATAGAAGCTCTAATGTAGCATTGCATATCTCAGATGCAGTAAATTTGTTGCTCAACCTGTTTGAAAAATTTAGCCACTGAGCCCTATAGTCATATTTATCCTTATAAAAGTGTCTGGATATAAAGTATCTTACCTTCCGCTTCACTGTATCAGAGAGCAAAACGATTGATAAAATAAGGACAGAAACAAAAATAATAGGTATTTCCCATAAGTATCCTAAATCTATGCCAAGTTTTCTTGCCAATTCCCCCATTAGACCTAAGGAAAGGAAATATATGCCTACAAATATTACCGTCAATGAAGTATACACTGCATAACGGGACACAAATACATCTACATCCAAAAAGTGGCGTCTTACTGAGGCAAATACAATAAGGGAAAGGGAGATGAGGATAATTACTGAATGGATAGGGATAAAGTGTAAATCAATTGTCCTGTAAAGCAGCCTCTGTCCAGTAATAAAGATAAAAGAGGCAAATATAGAGCCCAAGCCAAGCATGGCATATTTTATTTGCCACCTTACTGCCCCTTTTGAAGAAAAAAGGATGCCTTCTAACTTAGAAAGGATAAATATCATGGAAAAACAGAGAAAGAGATAAAAATAATAGCCTAACCTTTCAATCCTAAAGAGAAAGTCGCTTAAGGGCGTAATGAAAAATTCCCTTTGAGAAAAGGCCATAAAAAATAGAGATGTAGCATAGAAAATAGAGATGACCAGCTTATCCTTGGTCAAAATTTGCCTATCTTTTTTGGCAAATGCATAGATAAAGAGTATCCAGTTTGCTGGAAGGAGACATTCGCCTACCCTGGCCATACGTATCCAGAACAGGGGAAGGATGCTACGCAGTGCTATAAAATTAGCCATTTCTATAAAACCAAGAGAAAACAGCCCCAATGAAAAGCTGAGGTTCAGTGGATGTCTGGCATTTCTAGAAAGGACAAAAATGGCCAAAATAGCACATATTAAAGAATTTATGAGTGGGAAAATGGACATTATTCAGTTTATTGAGTTCACACAGTTTCTGTGTTTTATTCTTTTAGTTGTTTGAGGGCTTGTTTGGCTTCATCTGCCTGGGGGAATTTTTGGTTGATATTAAGGGCCTTTGTCAGAAACTTTTTTGCCAGCTCCTTTTCCCCTTTTTTAAAGTATGCCATACCTAAATGGTAATTAATAATGGGATGATTGGGTAATTTTTCTAGTGCTTCTTGAAAAAGAGAGATAGCCCCATCAGACATATTCTTTTTATAATACACCCATCCCAAGGTATCAGAAACCGCTGGGTTATCAGGCAACTGCTGCTTGGCAGTCTGTGCCAAATTTAGGGCCTTATCCAGGTTTTCACCACCTTCTGCATACAGCCAGGCCAAATTATTGGCTGCAGGTGCAAATTTAGGATTTATGTTTAAAATCTCTTTATACTCCTCTATGGCCTGTTTATCATTTCCCTTGGTTTGATACAGGAGGGCCAAATTCATGCGTGCCGGAATAAACTTAGGATTCTTTTCAATGGCTTTTTTACATTGAGCTATGGCTTGACCAACCTTTTTACTTTGCACATACAGGCCTGCCAGACCCATATAAGGTGAAAGGAGATTGGGATTGATAGAAAGTGCCTTTTTAAATTGCTTTTCTGCATTTTTGGTATCACCTTTTGAAGCATAGATATTTCCCATAAGACTGTAGATAAATGGGTTATCAGGGACTATTTTTAAATGTTCCTTACACTTTGAAATAGCCTTATCGGGGTTTTTCTTATAAAGGTATATGGTAGCTATGTGGCTTAAGGCCTTTACAGACTTAGGATTTAATTTCAGTACCTTTTCAAATTGAGAGAGTGCCTTATCATATCTCTTTTGGGCCTCTAAAACCAGTCCTAATCTGTAATACCCCACAGGATTTTCAGGTGCTTTTTTGATGACCTTTTTAAATTCCAAAGAGGCATTATCCAAATTTCCTTGATATAAATAGGCATTTCCTATAACAACATGGGCATTTATCTCTTGAGGTCTTATTTCTAACACCCTTTTTGCATGCGCTATGGCCAGATCAAAGGCCCCACTTCTAAGGTGAATTTCACTTAAAATGAGATTTGCCTTATAGAGCATAGGATTATAACTTATTGCCTCATTAAATTCTGCCTTAGCTTGGTGTATATTTCTTTGATTCATATAGCACAGCCCTAGAAAATAGTGGGCCTCACTAAACTTTGGCTCATCCTTTATAAGTGTCTGAAGGAGTTCTGTAGCCTCACTTATTTTCCTTTGCTTTATAAGCAGTTGACCTTTAAGGAGTCTTGCCCCCAGGTCTTTGGGTCTTTCCTTTAATATCTCTTCTATAACAGTTGAGGCCTTATCTAATTTATCTTGCTTGAGGTAGATTTGCCCAAGATTTATCTTTGCCAAATTAAGTTTGGGATTTAATGCCAAGGCCTTATTGTAGTGCTTGATTGCCTTTTCATTCTCACCCCTTGTTCTATAAAATTCCCCTAGTACCATAAATGGGCGGACATCATTGGGGTCAATCTCGGTAGCCTTTAAATATAGTTCTTCCGCCTTTTTGAATTCCCGTTGATGTCTATAAAAATTTCCTAACACTACATAAGGCTTGAAATTTTTAGGCTCAATTCCTATGGCTGACTTATAAGCCTTTTCTGCCAAAAGTGGCCTTTTGGTGGCCATATAAAAATTTCCTAATGTCAGATATCCACTAATTTCCTGGGGATTTATCTCTATAGCTTTCTTTAAATATCTTTCAGCCTCTGTAAATTTTCTTTTTAAAGAAACTAAAGTTGCCAAGATAAAATAGGTTTGTTGCCTTTTAGGTCTTAATTCTAGCACCTTTTTAAAGATTTCTATGGCCTTATCTATCTCCTTTTTCTGAATATAAACATTCCCTGAAAGGATAAGGGCCTCCAGGTTTTTTGGCTCCTGAGAAAGGACCAAGTCTGCCTTTTCCCTTGCCTTTTCTGGGAGCCTGGAAAGCAGAAATAGATTTCCCAGTTTAAGATGGGCATCCAGATTCTTTGGGTCTAATTCTACCGCCGCCGAAAATGACTTAAAGGCCTCCCTTCCTTTTCCTGTATTCAGGTAGCAAAGTCCTAATTTATAATAGACCTTAGCATTTTTGGGGTCTAACTTGAGCACATTTTTATACTCAATGATGGCTTCCTTATATTTACCCTCTGAAAAATACTTTTGGGCCTTCTCTAGATGTCTTGCCCTTTTTTCTGCAGGACTGCTGCAGGCTACTGAAATAAGCACCATACATATTAGAAAAGTACTTAAGATTGCTAAATTTTTCCTACCTAAATTCATCATTGCTCTATGCCTTGATTACTTTTTTACCTTATTGATAGCAACTAAGCTATAAAATAGCTATTTCTCACCGTTATGGTCTATTTGGTTATTGTTTGAGACTAATAGTATTTATAATGGGAATAGTATCTATTGGTCAGAGATTTCTCTACGCCATTTAACACAACACCCAAGAGTCTTTCTTTCTCTATCTCCTTTATAGTATTTAAGACCAAATTCCTGTTTGTCTTTCCTGCCCTAACTACTAGTATTACCCCTTCCACTTGGGATAATAACACCATAGTTTCAGAAGTAAGCTGAAGTGGGGAAGAGTCAAAGATAATATACCTGTCATTATATCTATTCTTTAGTTCTTGAATGAGTTCTTTCATTCTTTCAGAGGCCAAAAGGTCTGCAGGATTAGAAACCTGATTTCCGCTAGGAAGCACAGAGAGCTTAGGGGTTTTTGTTTTTAACAAGATTTCAGGGATGGTTACCTGGCCTAGCAAATAATCGCTTAAACCCCTTTGAGGAGAAAGATTAAATAATTTGTGAATCTCTGGCTTTCTAAAATCACAATCTACCAGCAAGACATGCTCCTTAACCCCCTGAGCGATACTAATGGCCAAATTGACTGCAACTGTAGTTTTACCTTCCAAAGGAAGACTACTGGTAACAAGGATGGTCTTAGGTGGAGTGCCATTTTTTACATACAAGATTTTGGACTTTAATATCCTAAATTGTTCAGTTGCTAAGGCATAAGTATCTTTGTAATATCCTTTTTTCTTTTTAATAATGTCCTTCTCGGCCTTTGGTAGTGTTGGAGCCTGAACTTCTATATTCTCAACCCCGCTTTCTGTCTTAGGGGTCGATTTGGGTAAACTTCTGTTAATTAGGTAACGCTCTCTTTCTGCTTTTTCTAAGGCATCATGGATTTTTCCCATTGTCCCTCCAAATGGTTAGGTTATTACATCATTTGTCATTGGGTTGCTCTTTTTTTCTTGATAATGACTTCATGACCAAAAAAGTTTAGCTTTTTTCTTAATCACTGGGATACTAGCTAAAACTGGTATACCTAAGTATTCTTCAACTTCTTTGGGATTCCTAAAGGAATTATCCAACATCTCCACTACAAATGCTAGACCAAAACCACAGCCCAAACCCAAAAAGATACCTATTGGAAAGAGTCTATAAGGATTAGGCTTATAGGGTATTTTGGGTAATACCGGTGGGTCTAATATCCTGAATTGTTCTCCTTGTTGTCTCCTTTCCAAATTTTCTGCCTGTTTTGCATGCATCTTTTTTTGCAGTAACTCTTCATAAAATCTTTTGGTATTATTGTAATCGCGCGTCAGATCAGCCAATTGGAGTTCTACGTGAGGAGTTTGCTCAAGCCTTTTTTCATAAATGGAAATCTGTTTCTTTAACTTAACCTCCTCTTCTTTAAGACGCTTAATCTCCATATTTATGGTCATTAGCTGGCTTTTCAATTCCAATACTCTTGGATTTAGCATTTGAACCTGCTGTATTTCTTGATTTTCTTTGTTATTTGATTCTAATTGTTTTTTTAGTTGATTGATTTTTTCCTTTAGCTTCCTAATTTCTATGTGATTGTCGGTATATATATTTTTTAATGCCAAAAGTTGATTTTGGGCTGCTGCTAATTGAGATTGAACAGAGGAATTAGGTGTTATAATCTGATTTTCTGTATCAGGATATATAAATCGGTCTAGGCTAGCAAGTTGGTGTTGTAAGAAAGTCTTTTGATTTTCTGCGATATTTATCCTTTCCATAATTGTTTGCCTTCTTTCACAAAGCTGTCTAAGCATAGCCAAATTGGATTCCCTCTGTTCAGGAAGGCTTTCTATGTGTTTAGATTTAAATGCAGTAATAGCCTTCTCCTGCTGTTTTAATTTTTTTTCAACTAAGGCGAGTTCATGAGAAAGGAAGTCTGTAGTTATCTGTGCTTGCTGTTGTCTGGTTTTAAGATTCTCTTCAATAAATAAAGAGGCTAGTTTGCTAGTTACCCTTCTTACAGTTTCAGGGTCTTTCCCCTGGTAATAGATCCTAAACGAGCTCTCTCCCTTTTCTTTTATTTCAATATCTTTTCGCATTTTGGCTATAATTTGTTCTATGGGTGTTGTCTTTCTAAGCTCGGGATAAAGGTTTAATTCATTTATGATGGTCTCTAGGCGGGTGCGACTGAGTATCTCTTCGGTTATGGTCTTAAGACGGTATTGGATGGGGGTAGTTACTGTAGGTTTTACATAGTCTTGTGGAACTTTCTGAGGAAGCACTAAAATCAAGGTATCAGAACGATAAATCTTAGGAAGTTTCCAATATAGGCCAGTGGTAAGGATAAGTGAGAGAATAAAAGGTATAATAATAAACCATTTTCTTCGAATCGCTGTATCAAGGTATTCCCCTATGGGAAAGACTTCTTCTTTATCCATCATTTACTCTCCTAAGGAACTACGATTGTATCACCTGGTAAAATCCAGATATCTTCCTTTTTGCCTTCAAGTATTCCCTCATAATCTACCTTTATTTTCCTCCGTTTACCATTAATTTGCCTTATGATATAAATATCATCTACATCAGCCCATTCACTAAAACCCTCTCCTAAAGAAATGGCTTCTAAAAAGGTGGTCTTAGCAGTTAGGATTTTCACCCCAGGTCTATTAACGTTTCCAATTATATTAACCTTGTATCCTTTAACTTCTGTAACTGTTACTGTCACGTCTACTATCTTATAAAATTTACTTAGTTTTTTAATCAGATTTTTCCTCAACTCCATTGCGGTTAGGCCTGCTGCCTGGATATCGTTTATCAAAGGGAGTGAAATCTTTCCATCTGGACGAACAGGCACTGTCCTTGAGATAGTTTCTTCTTCCATAATGTCGATTAACAACATATCACCAGGACTGATAATGTAGTTCCTCAATATCTGTTCTGCTTGTTTGTTATCTATAGGAAGGGTTCCAGCGCACCCTCCAAGGAAGGCAAATATTAATCCCCATAAGAGAAGCAAAATGGGCCTCTTCATTTGTTACCTCCTGTGTTATGGGTTTCCAAGGGTCGTGTAATCATACAATGTTTGAGCTCTATTACCGCTCTTTTTATTCTACTGTGACACTCTTTGCCAAATTTCTGGGTTTATCCACGTCGCATCCCCTTTTCACTGCTATATAATAAGCCAGAAGCTGCAGAGGTATGGTAAATAAGATAGGTGTGAGTTCATTTAATACCTTAGGCACATAAAATACATGATCGGCCTTTTCTATTATATTTTTATCTCCTTCAATAGCTATTGCTATAACAATGCCCCCACGGGACTTTACCTCTTCCATGTTAGATATAATCTTTTCATAAAGCTGGTTTTTGGGGATCAATATTACTACTGGAAGAGAACTATCAATTAGGGCAATAGGACCGTGTTTCATCTCTCCTGCAGGGTAGCCCTCTGCATGAATATAGGATATTTCTTTTAGCTTTAAGGCACCTTCTAAGGCAATAGGATAATTAATGCCCCTTCCCAGGTAAAGAAAGTTTGACTTTTTATAGAATAGATTCGCTAGCTCATCTAATTCAGATGCCCTTTTTAAAATGGTATCCGCATCCTCAGGGATTTTTTCAAGGGCTTTAAGGCATCTTTTACATGTTTTTTGATCAATCAACCCTTTAATACTTCCTAAATAAAGGCAAAAGAGATATAAGGCTGCCAGTTGGGTGGTAAAGGCCTTGGTAGAAGCAACTCCAATCTCTGGGCCTGCATGGGTATAAATTGTTCCTTGGGAGCATCTAGTGATGCTGCTTCCTACTACATTGCATATAGAGATTATCTTTGATTCCTTATTTTTTGCATAGGCTATAGCCCCAAGGGTATCAGCGGTCTCTCCAGACTGGCTAATAGCTATCACTAGGGAATTTTTATCTAAAAGGGGTGACCTATATCTAAATTCTGAGGCAATATCTACTTCAACCGGGATGAGACAAAGTTTCTCAAGCATATACTTTCCTATTAAAGCAGCATGATAAGAGGTTCCGCAGGCCACTATAAATACTTTTTTTATCTTCCTTAACTCTTTAGGAGATAAATTTATTTCATCTAACAATATCTTCCCATTACAAACCTTGGCTTTTATAGTATCCCTTATGGCCTTCGGCTGCTCATAGATTTCCTTTAGCATAAAGTGGTCATATCCATTCTTTTCTATGGAAGCCACATCCCAGGAGATTTTGACTATGTCTTTTTTAACTTCTCGCTTTCTTCTTAAAGGACATATCTTAAAGCCCTTTTTGTCTAAAACTACCAATTCCCCATCTTCTATATATATTACACCTCTGGTATAGTTTAAGATGGCAGGCACATCTGAGGCTAAAAAATATTCATTGTTTCCTATTCCTATAATCAGGGGACTCTCATTTCTTGCAGCTACTATCTTATTTGGATCATCTATTGAGATAACACCAATGGCATAGGAACCCTTTACTTTCTTTAGTGCATTTTTAACTGCATCTTCCAAGCTTCCATCCATAAATTCCTCAATAAGATGGGCAAGGACTTCAGTATCTGTATCTGAATTAAATCTATGCCCCTTAGATATAAGAAATTCCTTAAGTTTCTTGTAATTTTCAATTATCCCATTGTGTACCAAAGCTATTTTCCCTTTGCAGTCTAGATGGGGATGGGCATTTTTTTCACAAGGCCTTCCATGGGTAGCCCAGCGGGTATGACCTAGACCTATGTGAAAGTTGTGATTATTTGACCACCAATATCCATCATTTTCTACTTTTACCTTCAAATCTTTGATCTTTCCCTTAACCTTTAAAACGTTTATTTCTCTTTTAGCGTTCATAAGGGCAATACCCGCTGAATCATATCCACGATATTCTAGTCGCTCCAATCCCTCAATTAAGATAGGAAAAACGGGCCTTTTTCCGATGTAACCTATAATTCCACACATGGCATTTGCTTGAGTTTCTCTATTTTTAGTAAATCATAATTAGGTTATTTGGTTATTATTTTGACCCAGTGACCTAATGACAGAATTAAGCTATATTGGTTCTACATCAGCTTCATGTATTTCGGCGGATACAGACTGTTTAAGCAAGTCTATTGAGATAATTAATCTGTGTTTATTTGGTTTGGTTCTTAGTAAAATACCCTCACAACCTGCAAGAGGGCCATCAACTATTCTTACTTTTTGTCCTATTTTAAGATAAGGGTAAGGTCTTATCAATACATCGTTTTTAAGTAATTTCTGGAGTGAGACTATCTGATTTTCAGGTATAGGAGTAGGCTTTCCATTGTTACTCAAAATATAAGCTACCCCTGGGGTTTTTATAATTTCTAGGTGTATGTAAGGGTCTAAATCTATATTTACAAACAAATAACCTGGGAAAAGAGGGCGTTGTAACTTCTTTTTTCGATCCTTGCGTCTACTCCACACCTCCATTTTGGGAAGAAATGCATGAATAGACTTCTCAACCAATCTTTCATACACCTTTTGTTCATGACGGCAAGAGGTATATACTCCATACCATTGCAAGGACATAGCTCCGCCTCCGTAAGTTACATTTTGTATTTTTATTTGTCTGCCTTGCCGCAAGCAGACCTATTAATTTCCAAATTTTTTTCAGCTTAATCACATGTGGCTACAATTTGTAAATATAATCTGCAATAGCCTTCCTATGAGCATATTTCATTTCTACAAACTCAACTCCCAGCCTATATGTATACTCATTTTTAAGCTTTACTAACCACCTTACTACTCCCACAGCCTTAACTGCTAGTTTTGGCAAATGGGATGGTAAGGATAACTTCATATCCAATACGCTATTAGGAGCAATGGGGGTTTCTACAGGAAAAGATACCCCACTATAACTTATATCAATGGTGTTTGTTTCTCCCTTTAATGGAGATTCGCCCTCAACTAAGACCCATTGAATAGGCAATTCACAGCTTACCCGCCACTGCTTCCTTTTCTCAACACCTATACCCTTTCCCTCATCATCCCTCCAATATTTCCTTCTCTCCTTACCCTGGGGAACAGACTGAGAGAGCTCTTCAATGGTATCTTCTAGTTCCTCCAGTTCAAAAGGCTTTTGCAAATAGGCATCGGCTCCTTCTTCCTTAGCCTTATCCATAACCTCCTTTTCTGTAGCAGTGGTTATAATAACTACCTTAGCCTCTGGTATCCTTTCTTTGAATTTTTGTAATACATAAAAACCATCTTCTAAAGTATCTCTTCTAGGTGGTAAATATAGTTCCAGCAAAATGACATCTGGCCTCTTTTCTTTTTTTAGATAGGTAAGAGCATCATGTCTATCTGCTGCTTCAAACACTTCATAATGTTTTTTAAGGTGCCAAACCAACTCAATTCTAAGAGCCTTGTCACTTTCTACCACCAATATCTTTAATTTAGACATTATATTTCTCCTTGGAAATTCTAATTGGCCTTTATAGGATGGCATAAACTTCTCTTTACTTATTCCATACTTCTTCATCAATCTCCTGATAACTATTCTATGTGTACCTAGCTCCCGAGCTGTGTGGGTTATATTTCCCTTATTGTTTCTTAAGGCCGTGATTAGGTATTCTTTTTCTACGTCTTGCTTGGCATGCCTTAACGAAGATTTATTGCGGTAACTATTTTTTGTCTCCAATCCCAAATCTCCTGCAGAAATAAGGTTATCCGAAGACATAGCAATGGCCTTTTGAATCCTATTTTTCAATTCCCTAACATTACCTGGCCAATCGTGCTGAAATAGAGCATTTTTTGCCTCTGAACTAAGCCTTTTTCCTTCACTATATTTTTTTAAGAAATAATCTGCCAGAAGTAATATATCACTGCCCCTCTCTCTTAGGGGAGGTATTTTAATAGATATCATGTTTAGACGATGATATAGATCTTCTCTAAAGGAACCCTTTGTCACACCTAATTTTAAATCTTTATTAGTTGCTGCAATCACCCTAGTATTTACCTTTTTTGGAGATACCCCACCTATCCTCTGTATCTTCGATTCTTCTAAAAATCTTAAGAACTTTGCCTGAAGGGAAATGGGAAGGTCACCAATTTCATCCAAAAATAGGGTGCCTTTTTCAGCTAATTCTATCTTTCCTCTCTTGGTTCTATATGCACCTGTAAAAGAGCCTTTTTCATAGCCAAAGAGTTCGCTTTCTAAAAGCCCTTCAGGGATAACAGTACAATCTATTACTATAAATGGACCTTCTTTCCTAGGGCTTCGAGAGTGTAAGGCTCTGGCAATTAGCTCCTTACCTACCCCGGTTTCTCCCTCAATCAAGATAGTATAATCAGTTGGGGCTGCTTTGTTTATAATAGAGAACACCTGACACATCTGAGGACAGTTTCCAATAATACCTTCGAAATTCCATCTTTTCTCTAATTCTTGATGCAAAGCCTTATTCTCTCTTTCAAGCTTTTGTATATATAAACATCCTTTTATCAGCACTTTTAAATCGTCAATATTGAAGGGTTTGGTAATATAAGCATAAACTCCCATGTCTACTGCACTAAGGGCATCTTTATTATCATTGCTGCCTGTAATTACAATGACCTTGGTATTATTCCTTATTTCTAATATGCGTTGGAGAATATCCATTCCTATTTTGCTACTATAAATATCTGGTGGAAGATATAAATCTAGAAGCACTAAATCTGGTTTGGTATATTTAAAAACACTTAAAGCCTCGTCTCTATCTCCTGATGTAAACACTTGATAATCATTTTTAAGGAGTTCCTTAAGTTGGTTTCTCATATAGCTATCGTCTTCTACAATCAAAATACGTGGAGTTGTCATGATAAACCTCCTTATCGCAATATCTATGCCAAAAATAAAAGTAAGGTATTTCTTGAAATTTTAAGTAGTATCGTTGGAGAAAAGTGGAACATTTTGTTTCACTTCATGACGATAATTTTCCATTTGACCAATCAAGATATAGATAAACCTTAAGTGGAACTTTTTGTTCCACTTAATTTCTAATCAGGGTTATCTTTAGCCACAGGTAAAAGAACAAAACACTCTGTTCCCTGTTTTGATTTATTTTTTAAGCTTATTTTCCCCTTGTGCTTTTCAATAATCTCCTTACACTGGTAAAGACCAATTCCCAATCCCTTCTTCTTAGTGGTTTGAAAGGGCTTAAATAGGTTGTTAAGGATCTTTTCTGGGATTCCACAACCTGTATCACTGATGCAAATTTTAATATACTTTCCTCCTTTAGTAAGGTCAGCACTAATTAATAATTCCCCACCGGCAGGCATAGCCTCTACAGAATTTTCTATTAGGTTATAAAATGCCATTTGGAGACTATCATCACAATTTACGGGAGGAAGAATAGGTAGATGCTCAGTGACCCGGATATGAGGAAGCTTAAATCTACTTAATACATCTTTAATCAAAGAGCTAATATCACACCTCTTAAATCTAAGCTCTAAGTCATCCGGCAATCTAGAAAATTTAGCTGCTATTTGTTTTATATTTTCAATCTTAGCAATAATAGCATCAATATGAGGTTTTAAAAAATCCGCCTGCGGAGAGGTCTGAAAGGCATGAACAGCTAAAGAAAACGACGTTCCTAGGTTTTTCAAGTCATGGATAATAAAAGAGCCAAATTTATAAAGCATAGCTAACTTCTCATCTTGGATGATTTTTTCTTGTGCCAATTTCAGTCTTTTTTGATAATGATGTAATTTCTGATTTGTCTTTTTCAATGCCTCCTGGCACTTGGCTTCTGATACTTCTAACTCAGCAATTCGCCGATATACCTCTGTTAGCTCATTTATAAGTTCTTCTTTGGTCTTATTTGTAAATCTTCGCTTGCTAAAGAGGTTCTTCTTTTTCACTCTAGAAATTTTCTTATTATTTTTATAATTAAAAGTTATATCAATTAAGAAAAAAAATCAAGGAAAATTTTACCCCCAAAATCCATAATAATTTTAAAAGAAAACCCACAAACCTGTCTGCGGGCAGAAATAAAAAATGGGTTGTTATATGGTCCAGCCAAAGTGTTGTCCTTTCCAGTTTAAAATGATAATATATTTAACAATAAGGAGGAGACGATAATGATTGTTTTAATAATTATTTTGTTTTTGGCTTCGCAGGTATTAGCAGAACAGGCAGTTTATGTGGGAATGGATAAGTGTAAGGCTTGCCACTCGAAGATCGTAAAGGAGTATTCTGGTTTTAAACGTTCTAGGAATTTCCGTATCTTAGAAATGAGGGGAAAAGAACACGACCCACAATGTTTACCCTGTCATACTACAGGATATGGCGAACCTGGTGGGTTTGTGAGTGTAGAAAAAACCCCACATCTCAAAAATGTGCAGTGTGAAACATGCCATGGACCTGCCAGTCTTCACTTAAAGGCTACCACCTTGGAAGAAAAAAGAAAGACTGTAAAGGTTCCTCACAATATCTGCACCAAGTGCCATACTCAGCATGGCCATAGAGAATTTTAGGAGATGGATAGCCTATTTTACAGCTTAAGAACCAAATTAATCACTAGTGTGGGTTTGGTTTTGATTCTTATCTTGGCTAGTTTTAGCCACAGAGATATGAAAACCCACGAAAGATTCTTCTTGGAAGAAGCAAGAAAAAAAGCTCGTGATGTCACTGATACAGTTATGAAGAGTATAGAGTACCCCATGTTAGATGGTGAGATGGAATATGTCCAGGCCATTTTAGAAAGAGTAAACGCCCTAAAGGATTTGCGTGTAATTAATCTTTGTAATTCGGATGGTGTA
>Ga0209834_10000705_pt1 | contig 19902 bp, 16 predicted proteins | sample Mar14236cmmetaG_FD_184134 | JGI IMG/M metagenome (GOLD analysis project Ga0209834, IMG submission 184134) | Marine hydrothermal vent microbial communities from Guaymas Basin, Gulf of California to study Microbial Dark Matter (Phase II) - Marker... ...
CCTAATCAGCTCATTTATTGCACTCTCTTTCTCTGTCCCCACTAGCACTATCTTTGCACCCAGTTTTCTGTTTAATTTGACTGCTACCTCCCTGAAATTCCCGCTAGGCCATGCCCTGCTGGGCCTCTTTGTACCAGGGGAAAAGACAACCAGTGGCTCATTATTATCTGACCAAAGCCTCCGCAACTGCATGTCAATTGACTGTTGTTCCTCTCGCCCTATCCAGTCGAATCGAGTAATAACATTGGATATATTACAACCTAATGCCTCTATCAGCCTCAGGTTATTCTCAGCATCAGAGAGTTCTGCGTTGTATTCTACCCTAAGGGATATAAGAGGTCTCAATTTTTCTTTGACCTCGCCGTTATAGCGGGTCACCTTGTCAAAGGCCACTATGACCTTCGCGCCCGAAAAAAGCGCCCAGGGCACTCTGCCTTGGTCTTGAGAGGATATAATAAAGAGGTCAATACCTTTGTTTCGCAAGAGTCGAAAAAGGCGCAACTTGTCTCCGAGACTGCCCTTACCTACCTCGAGGATCCCATCGATAAACGGTGCCCCTTTGATTGTTTCGATCCCAGCCCTGTGCTTGCCCAAAAGCAATATCTCTGCCTCGGGGTATAATTCACGTAGCTTTATCAATGACGGGATGAAGGCCACCATATCGCCTACATTTTGAAGCCTTGTGACAACAATAGAACGCGGATTCGCCAGAACCTTCTGAATCAGTTTGTTGTTCAGCCTACGTTCCGCTGAATCCCTTAACCCTTTTATTTTATTAGTAATTGCTACAGAAATGGCATACAGCAAATCGACTTTCCCCTCATTCAAACGTGCTTTAAGATCATTCTCTTTTGATCCTCAAAAGCCTAACCTTTCCAAATCCAGGGGTCTCCCAGGTTTGTACAGTTTCAAAAAAAATTCCCTTTTTCTTTTCAATCGTAACTAAATCCTGAGATGACCAATTTCCCTCATCATAAACAAAATACTCAATGCCCTGATCAATGGCCTTTTCAAGAGCACTAGTGTCACGGGGTTTTAGCCACAAACTAGAATCAAAGCACGGCGCGCCTTGATATGGAAGATTTGCATAAAAATGGACTAACTGCATCCGCCTCAGGGTCCCTGCGATCTCAACGGCCCTGGCCTCTCTTTCTTTCCTGGCGATGGCTTCACCTATCTTTTTCAATATAATATTATGATCAGAGCTGGCCTTCAATTCCTTGTAAACTCCAGGGGCTATTAGAAATATCCCGAGCAATAAAAGGATTACAGGCTGTTTCCAGCCAAATTTCCTAGAAACATACTTTAATACGGCTTCCACCCCAAAACCCACAATAGGCAAGGTAGGTATCAGGAATAAAGCAATAAACCTGCTCTCCATGGCCCACCCGCTCAAGATCTGAACATAAAGGGCAAAAAAGCCCATCATCCCCAGCAAAAGCAAGTAGGCCAGTTCCTTGTATTCGCGCATCATTTTTCTTATTGAAGGCAAACCAAATATAAAAAATATGAAAACAGGCCAAAAAAACCCTCTCTTTATTTGGATCACCAGACTCGCCAGGGCAATCAGCCATATCACGTTGCGGGTCCTCATAAAGAAATGCATCATGGAGTACCCCCCGGGCGTCTGAGACCACTGCTCGATTAGTTCCTTCAAATGACCGCGTATCACGTTGTATGAAGATATGGCACCCGTTGCCTTGGCAAGCACGCGATTAAGCCCCATAAGCTTGAATTGCATCTGCCCCATTTCTAACAGGATAGCCAAGCCAATAAAGCCTGCCATAACGATTGGGAATAAGAAATATGCTAGATTCTTCCACCTGAGCTCTTTACGCAATATTATGAATATTGCAGACCCTGCTATGAAAACCACTGCCTCAATCCTTGCCCATGCCGCCAGAAGCAAACTAGCAGCACTCAGGATCATCCATGCAGGTTTCTCTTCTTTCAGACTGAGTACAAAAAGGAATATCCCTAGGGATGCAAAGAACAAATAGACTGGATCCCTCTGGACGCTGCTGCTTCCGGCAACAAAGCTGGGATTAATTGCTACCGCAAGCATACATAAAGCCGCCAACCGGGTGTTCATGAACTTTTTCGCTAGCCCAAAAAGAGGTAACATGCTCAAGGTCCCAAAAAAAAGCGACACCGCCTTGGCCGCCACCACCCAATTCTTGAAAATGAAATGAGACAGATAAATAAGTATTGGGTAAATGGATAGGTAAGAATAACACGCTAATACTTGTCCCTTGAGCCCATACCAGAGGGCCCTGGCCTGCTGTATATAAAGAGCTCCGTCGGGATTTATTACAGGCGTATAGACAAAAGCATGAGCTCTAAAAGCCAGGCCGATCCCCAGCACAACCCATGCTTCAAGTGGCAATCCCAATATCCATCTGTCCAAAGACGAATTAGTGCTTTTCGATGATATTGAAGGCATTCTCCACCCACTGACTTAGCCATCAACTGTTTTGAGGCCACAGCCCTTGAAAGGATTCCGATACCTTGCGGATCAATCCACCAATGGCTTTGCCTCGTCAATTAGCATTATTGGTATGCCATCCCTGATTTCATAAATTAACTTGCAGGACTCACATACTAGCCCATCCTCCGCCTCAGTTAGCTGGAGCTCACCCTTACATTTTGGGCATGCCAGAATTTCCAACAGTTCCTTACTAATGGTCATCTTTCAACCTCCTCTTACTCCTTACCCAATGAATTGGCCTGCGGTGATTCTTTTATTTCATTTTCATATTCATTGCAAACAGATAAAGCTTATGATAGCTTTCTTTATGTTCAAATTAGTAACTATGAGGAATACATAACGGTATGCTGGGAGAGCATCTCAAGGACAAGATAATAGTGGTAACCGGCGCAGCAGGAACCGTGGGCCGTTGCCTTTTCGAAAAATTGTTGGAGCTGGAGCCCGCTGAAATCAGGCCATTTGACAATAATGAGTCCGAGCTCTTTTTACTTGGGCAGGAATACGCTTCAAAGGGGAATGTAAATCCTTTCCTTGGCGACATAAGAGATTTATCCAAACTAGAACAGGTATTTGAGGGAGCGGATATAGTCTTTCACCTTGCCGCCCACAAGCACGTCTTTTTGGCGGAATATAACCCCTTTGATACAGTTCAGACGAATATCAATGGAGTGCAAAATGTAATACAAGCGGCCATCAAGAATAAAGTTAAAAAGGTTGTCTTTACAAGCTCTGATAAGGCGGTAAATCCTACCAGCGTCATGGGAACAACCAAGCTAATGGGCGAACGCCTAATAGCGGCTGCCAACATTATCAGTTTCAAGAGCGAAACTGTTCTTTCCAGTTGTCGTTTTGGTAATGTTTTGGGGTCGCGTGGCTCTGTAGTACCAATATTTATGAACCAAATAATGACTGGTGGCCCCATAACCATAACGGATAAGAGAATGACCAGATTTTTCATGTCCATTCCTCAAGCAGCAGAATTCGTCTTAAAAAGCGCGGAACTTGCAAAGGGCGGAGAAGTTTTTGTTCCCAAGATGCCTGTTATGCGAATTGTGGATTTGGCAAAAAGCCTTATAGAACTGTTGGCCCCAAAATACGGGTATGATCCTGAAACTGTAGAACTCAAATACATAGGTGCTAAGCCAGGGGAAAAAATGTATGAGGAACTGATGACCCAAGATGAGGCAAGCAGAGCCTTAGAATTGGCGGACATGTTCGCCATATTGCCTGCCTTCAGCTTTATGTATAGACATGTCAAACACACTTACACGGGAGCCCAAGAGTTAAAAGAGGCAAAAGCTTATATATCAAGGGAGAGCGACGCTTTACCATTGGAGGATTTAAAGCGGTTCTTGACCCGGTCACTTCGGCTCGAATGAATAAACTCCCTGTTTATGACAATCTTATATTTGTAAAAGCTGGTGCATGAAATGAGAATCTTAATCCTCGGAGGAGATGGCTATCTAGGTTGGCCTACTGCTATGTACTTGTCCCGCAAAGGGCATGAAGTGTGGGTTGTTGATAATTACCTGAGAAGAAGACTGTGTCTTGAATTGGATGTAGAGCCTTTGTTGCCCCTTCCCAGCTTACCGGAAAGGGCTCGAATTTGGAAAAAAGTATCTGGTTTTGATGTTCGCACATTCATAGGGGACTGCCGTGACTATGACTTCATGTACTCAATTTTTAAAGAAGCTCAACCTGATGCCGTAGTGCATTATGCAGAACAGCCATCTGCGCCTTACTCCATGTTGAACCATAAGGCTGCTAGCCTGACTGTTATAAACAACCTCCAAAGCACACTCAACGTCATTTGGTCGGTCCACAAGTGCTGCCCGGAATGTCATATCATTAAGATTGGTACGATGGGCGAATACGGAACACCGGAAATCGACATTGAGGAAGGATGGATAGAAATAGAGCACAAGGGCAAAAAGGATCGCTTTTTGTTTCCGAGGCAGGCCAGCTCCCTTTACCATACTACAAAAATACAGGATACAGACCTCCTTTGGTTCTACGTACGGACTTGGGGAATTATGGTTACTGACCTTATGCAGGGGCCGGTTTACGGTATTTCAACGGATGAAACAGAGCTGAATGAATCATTGAGCACTGTGTTCAACTATGACGAAATATTTGGGACCGTGCTCAACCGCTTCATAGTACAGGCCGTCATAGGTCACCCGCTGACTGTATACGGGAAAGGAGGCCAGACAAGGGGTTATATAAATATAAGGGACACTATTGCCTGCATAGAACTCTCTCTCCTCAACCCCCCTGAAATGGGACAGCTCAGAATACTTAACCAAATTACAGAGACATTCTCAGTGAATGAGCTTGCCGACAGAGTGCGCAAGGCATGTGAATCACTTGGTATCAAAGTCCATATAAAACATGTTGAAAACCCTAGGGTGGAAAAAGAGGATCACTATTATAACCCTACCTATACTGGGCTCATCGATCTGGGCCTTAAACCTCATTATCTCAGCGAGGAGGTCATTATTAACATGGTGGAAAAGGTGTTGAAATACAAGAAAAATATCTCAAAGAGAAAAATCTTTTGGGGGGTTAAGTGGTAAATGCCAACACCCAGTAACCCCAGCATCTTGGGCCGCCTTGTTTATCATTTTGTCTTAGCGTATTCTTCACTATGTCGCCGACTCCCCCAAAAAGGACTGGTTGTCTTTGGCACATTTTTCGGGACTCTCGGCTATTTCTTAGATGTACGCCATAGAAGAACTATCATCCGCAATCTCGCATTTGCTTATGGCAAAAGCCGTGATAGAGGGGAGATCAGGCGGCTTGCATTAAAGAATTTCCAACAGTTTGCAATAACAGCCCATGAATGGTTGTGCTTAAAAGACCTCGATTTTGAGCAACTGCAAACCCATGTAACTGTCAAGGGACTCGAAAATCTCAAAATGGCCAAGGCCAGTGGACGTTCAGTGATACTTGTTGGTGCCCACTTTGGGAACTGGGAATATGGTCATATCTACTATGCGAAGAAGATAAATCGGCTAAACTTTATCGTCCGGGCTATTGAAAATCCCTTTCTAGAACAGGAAAGGGTAAGCTACAACTCGGAGGCTGGTGTCAACATACTTTACAAGCATAATGGGCTTAGGGCGGCAATAAGAGGACTGAAAAGGGGGGAGGATCTTGTTATATTTGTTGATAGGAACACAAATCTGAAGGAAGGGATACCGTGCATCTTTTTTGGTAAAAAGGCCCCTGCTCTCACGATAGCCGTGCAGCTGGCCAAAAGGCTCAAATTGCCTATGCTCCCTATGTTCACCATAAGAAGCCCATCCGGGATAGGGCATGAGTTAGTTTTCTTGCCAGAGATTGAACTTGATGAAGGACATGATGGAGGGCTGGAGAATGCTGTCCAAAAATTGTGCAGTGTGGTTGAATCCATGATCAGAAAACACCCTGATCACTGGATATGGTTTCACAAACGCTGGAAGCATTTTTATCCACAACTCTATCCTGAAGACATGGCACGAAGGGAACGCAGGAGGGCAAAACGAAGGAAAACTAGGCTTAATGCCTGAGTATTTTCGTCACGGCTCCAAATACCTCATCAACGGAAATATTACCCATGCATCTTGGATCGTTGCATCGCTTCCTAAAGCAAGGGCTACACTCCAGATCAGCCCTTATTACGGTATGTGCTTCTCCATAGGGCCCTGTGCGTAAAGGATCTGTCGGACCAAATAATGCTACAACAGGGCAACCCATCGCCGCTGCTATATGCATCGGACCTGTATCCACAGTGACTATTGCTGAACAAATCTCATATAGGTATGCGAGGTCCTTAAGAGATGTTTGCCCCGCTAGATTGATCCCTCGGGTCCGCATCAAATCACATATCTTGCTTAGGTATCGGCCGTCGCCTTTAGAGCCAGTGAAGACTACGCTACACCCAAGCTCTTCTTGGATCTTATCGGCCAGTGCCGCAAAATAGCTCGATTTCCACAGCTTGGTCTCCCATCTTGCCATGGAATTAATTGCAATAATTCGTTTTTCTTTCAGGCGATTTTCCTCTAACAGTCTGGTAACGGATTTCTTCTCACTGTCCCCGTAAGGTATGCTACCTTTCCAACCAACGCTATTACACCCCAGGTGCTCGCAAAGTTGCAGGTACCTATCAATAGCATGCTGCTCATAGCTAACCTGAAACGGCCTTTCACTTAAAAAAATCCAGGAGCTTTCCCTGGCGCCGTTCATTCCTACCTTTCGTCGCCCTTTTGTCAACCAAGCCAAAAGCCCACTCTTAAAAAGTCCCTGAAAGTCTATGACTAGGTCATACTCTTCGCCTCTCACCTGAGCAATAAAGTCCTTGATTTCCCGAGCAATGTTACGCAGCTCTTTCCCCCCCACGAGGCGCCTAAACCATGCTTTTCTCTTTGAAACAAATATCCGCCTTAGGTCCTTATGCCCTTCTATAATAGCGGCCGCTTCCTCCTCCACAAGCCAATCAATACGAGAATGCGGATATGTTTTTTTTAAAACTTCGAGAGCAGGAATCGTGTGAACCACATCACCTATTGAACTGAGCTTAATTATTAGAATTGAACGAGGCCAATTTTGCATCATGAGCCATTACCCCGTTGGCTCAATATAAAACGAACCGCCTCATATAAGTTATCACAGATGTGCTCAGGTTTAACGCGACTGGAGGGCAAGACATATTCAATCTCACCCATTCCATAGCCTGTCTCAACCAATATACTCTTAAGTTCCGCCCGTTTGCCCATCTCTATGTCGCTGATTGTATCACCAACCATCCATGAATTTTTCATGTCAATGGAAAATCGATCTCTCGCCATTTCTATCAAACCAGTATTGGGTTTGCGACAATTACAGATCTTTGAATATTCCTTTACCTTGCCAGAGGGGTAATGGGGGCAGAAAAATATTCCGTCAACTCTTGCTCCGTTCTTTTTGAGAAGATTACCCATGTGTCTGTGGATGTCATAGACCAGTTCTATGGGGAAATAGCCTCTTGCCACTCCTGATTGGTTCGTAACCACAATCACTAGATATCCATTATCATTCAAAAGTTTAATGGCCTCTGATGCGCCGGGCAAAAGAACAAACCTACTAATATGGTTCACATACCCCATTTGCTCATTTATGGTTCCATCTCTATCAACAAATACGGCCGGCTTCACTGCTCCACCTTTTTTCTTAATTTCGCAAGTTCCTCCCATACCTCCTCGGCTTGAACCGAAAGCATGCACTTGAAATCTTTGGTGCATGATGGTTTAAGACATGGGGCACAGTCAACGTCATGATAAATTATCCTGGCCTTCTCACTTAGCGGCCCGGTAGCTGTCGGATCAGTAGATCCAAAAATGGCTAATGTGGGCACACCTAGCGCCGCAGCCACGTGCATTAGCCCGGAGTCATTAGTTACGAAAAAATTACAAGTTGACAATAATCCAATCGCCTCTTTGAGAGAGGTTTTACCACAAAGGTTTAGGGCCTTATGCCGCATGGATTGCTCTACTGCACTTCCAATGGCCTTTTCTTTATTACTGCCAAAAATCAATATATTTGCACTCCATTTTTCAACAGCAAGGTCAGCAACTCTGGCGAATCGTTCGGCAGGCCACCTTTTAGCCTCACCATACATGGCACCTGGCCCAAGGCCAACGGTGGCCTTGTTCAAGTTGATTTGATACTCAGACAAAAATTGGCGGGCCTTTTCTTTTTGTTCTGCAGACAAGAATAGTTTTGGATTCCCTTTCGGGGTCTTCAAACCCACACACCGAAGTAGATTCAGGTAGTACTCCACCTGATGTCCCCGATGCGGGTTCTTGACTGATGGAATGCCATAGTTAAGAAGAAGCCCACGCCCATCTGTGCAATAACCAATTCGGTATTTAACCTGGCCCAGCCAGACAAGCAAAGCTGCCTCAAAAGCGTTTTGAAACAAAACCGCCGTATCGTAATTGCCTCGTCTAATGCTCTTGGCCGCCTTAAGAATAGATTTAGGCTTGGCTAGATATCCATTCCTTGGATCGTACAATAATATCTCGTCTACGCAGGGATTGTTCTCCAGCAGGGCTTTAACCCAAGGTTTGGCAACAACCGTAAGCCACGCAGAGGGACAGTTATACTTGAGGTTTTCAATAGCCGGAATGGACATGACAACGTCCCCTATCCAGTTTGGAGACCGCACGAGGATTCTATTTATTTTCGATTTTTCAATTCTCATATGATTTATTTACTTAACAAACTCTTAATCGTTTCAAAGAAATCTCTTTCTCTTTCTAGCAGGTCAAACCTAATCCGGACATAACCAAACCTCAAGTCCTCTCCTTGAATGAATCTTTCCATCTTCACCCAATCCTTTTGAGTGGTTAATATATAGCCTATATGCCCCCTCTTGGCAGCCCTTATCAAACTCCGTATATCGTCTTGCGAGTATACATGGTGGTCTGAGAAGCGTCGAAAGTATCCAATCTTCGCTCCAAGCTCTGATAGTGTTCGTTCAAAGTTCTCTGAATTAGCAATACCAGCAAAGGCAGCCACCCTTTTCCCGTTTATCCACTCCGGCCTTACTCTGTCTTTGTTACCTGAAAGAATAATTTCTGTGGGCACATGCCGGGCCTCAAAAATATTCCTATCAGGGAATTTCTCTTTCGCAGCCCTTAGTAACGTAAGTGTGCGTAAATCTGAACTAAAATTACTAAAAACAATTAAATTCGCCCTTTTAATAGCACTTAACGGCTCCCTTAATTTTCCCAATGGAAGGAGCTGTCCACCACCAAAAGGATCCAAAGAATCAATAAGTAGTAAATCTATATCCCGCTTCAGGGCAAGGTGCTGAAAGCCGTCATCCAGGATAAAAAGGTTAGAACCGAACTTCTCATGGGCATAACGTCCGCCAAGGAATCTTTTTCTGGCTACCACCACTGGCACTCCGCTAATCTCACTTGCTATCAGGTAAGGTTCATCACCGCATTGCTCCCACGAGGCCTTGATCTCCTCCCCGTCGCTTACCACCAATACGTCTCCCTTATAGCTGCCTCCATATCCCCTAGAGAGAACGCAGACTGAAAAACCTTGGTCTTTGGCCCATGATGCCAGCATAATGGTCATAGGAGTCTTGCCAGTCCCCCCGACAGTTATGTTCCCGACACTTAGCACGAAGCCAGGCAGTTTCCTCTGTCTCAAGATGCCTCGGCTGTATGCGACCCATCTGGCCCTGGCTCCCAGGCCATAAAGGAGTGAAAAGGTAAGCATAAAAGCAGAAAAGGGAAACCTGGAAAGATTCTTCTGGGCCTTCTCCCAATTGATCTCCATTAGGTCCTAGCCTCCCCTTTCATCAGGCAGGCCGCAACATGATCCATTACCCTGTCCAAGGCACCTTGATTTTGTTTTACAAAAGAAGATGCGGCGCGTCCCATTTCAATTCTAAGACCATCGTTGGCGAGAAGCCTGTCTATGGCCTCTCTTAGCCCCACCTTGTCTCTAACCCGCCTGCCTCCACCTGCATTTTCCAGTGCCTCAGACATCCAGGTAAAATTGTCCGTATGGGGGCCGTACAGGACTGGGATTCCGAAGCTCGCCGGTTCCAATAGGTTATGGCCCCCGAAGGGTATCAAGCTTCCCCCAACGAAACTTAACTGGCCTAAACCATAGATCCTCTCAAGTTCTCCGACCGTATCCAGTATCACCACACCAGGCCCTTTGACGCTTCCATCTGCCTGGCTACGAACAATACAAGGTTTCCCTTTTGCGACCGCCGCATCGTATAGTTCCCGCGCTTGCTCTGTCTTTCGCGGTGCAAGAATCAAGACAAAATCCGGATACCTTCCTTGTAGTTCAAGAAATATTTCCAGAATCATATACGATTCCTCGCCATGGGTACTTCCTGCAACCAGGACAACTGAGTTTTCCTCCAACCCAAATAGCCTTCTCCAACTCCCCCTTTCTTTGGAATCCATTGGTGAGAAGGGTCGATCGAACTTAATATTACCCACAGTCAGAACCTTGTGGGACGGCACTCCTATGCTCAGAAGCCGCTCACGATCTTGTTCAGTCTGCATAAGGCACAGTTTCAGATCAGTGAAAAGTCGCTGTGCCAACCGCGGTGCCCTTTTGTATGACTTATGCGTGCGTCTGGAAATTCTGCCGTTAATCAGCAGACTCTGGGCACCACTCACCCTCAGATGCCTCAACACTCCTGGCCATATGTCCGTTTCTACCAACAAAAAAAGATTGGGCTTGATAAGACTAATAACCCGCCTATATGACCACCAAAAATCCAGGGGCATGGTTATGATAGCGTCAACTTCACCGCCAAGTTCCTTACTAGCTAGATCCAGTCCCTGTCGTGTTGTTGAACTGAGCACAAGGGACTTTTTCGGATAGTCTTCCCTGAGCCTCCTAACCAGGGGAATCGCAGACTTAACCTCTCCTACAGACAGCGCATGCACCCATATGCCTCCTGGATGCACCTCTTGGTTAGGAACCAGGCAACCCAGTCTTTGCATTAACCTGGGATTCCTATAAAAACGGCAGCCAAAAAGCAGAGGGCCGCCTACCAGTGTCCAAAGAAGATGATAAGCAAGCATTATTTTCTCACTGGGAGTTCGATTATTACGCGTGTTCCCTTTGGCTTATTGTCTTGAATACGAATAAACCCATTATGGTCCGTAATAATAGTGTTCACTATGGCAAGGCCCAGACCAGTACCGTGTTTCTTTGTAGAAAAATAAGGCTCAAAAAGCCGCATCTTATGCTCGGGAGGGATGCCTTTCCCATTATCAGCCACCTCTATGCGGACGATCTGAAGCATCTCGTCATACTTAAGATCTATCACGATCTTTCCTTTTCCGTTTACCGCAGCAATCGCATTATCCAATAGATTTATCATCACTCTTTTCATTTGCTCTCTGTCAAGATTGAAAATGGGCACATGCTCATTGTCATGGAATTCGATCTGCACTTCCTTGTGCGCTTCGCGGTAAAGGGTAAGGGCCTCCCTGATAATCTCGCGTATATCGGATGGGACCGGATTGGCTGCCGGCATCCTTGCAAAGTTGGAAAATTCATCCACAAGCCGTTTGAGTTCCTCGACTTGCCTAATGATCATACTTGTGCATTCCTCAAATACCAGTCCATCGTCCTTTCGCAGCTTTTCTCCGTAACGCTTCCTTAACCTTTGCGCTGAAAGCTGTATGGGCGTCAATGGATTCTTGACCTCATGTGCGATCCTCCTGGCCACCTCTCTCCAAGCCGCCATCCTCTGTGCCTTCTCGATCTCGGTCACATCCTCAAACACAGTTACAAGCCCCAGGTATTTCCCGTGTTCATCTCTAAGAACATTTAGAGAGAGCAAGAGGGTTAAGGATCGGTCAGTGGCAGCTATCCTTATCTCTTTCTTAAGAAACCCCTTTCTAAAAAGTCCTCTGTCTGATAAGAACCGGTCTATGATATCGATATGCTCTTGGGAAAGGACATCCCTGTAATGTCTACCTATTAGCTCCTTTGCATCCACGCCAAGCATGTTCTCTGCGGACTTATTTATTGTGAGTATTTTCCCATCCCGGTCTGCTGAGACCACACCCGCGGCCACATTTGCCAGAACAATTTCCATGTATGCCCTGCGCTGTTCCAGCTCCAAATTGGTGCGGCGAAGTTCCACGTTTGTCTGCTCCAACTCTCTCTTGCTCTGCCGCAGGTCAGCAGTCATTTTGTTGAATGAATTAACGAGAACTCCAATTTCATCCTTAGCCTCCAGATCAATAAAAAAATCATAGTCGCCAGAGGCTATTCTATTTGTTCCTTCAGCCAATTCTCTTATTGGAACGGTAATTTCCTGGGAAAGATAGAACCCGAACCACACTGAGGAAAAGATAATTAGCAAAGTGACGATAGACAGAGTAATGAAATGACTCGCCTTGATAGGTCTTTTCAGCATTTTGAGCTGCCGATATTCCTGAAGCCCCTTGGACACGGCCTTCAGCCGATTTACAAGGCTGCCTGGAACAAACCTACTGAGGGTTAAAAGGCCCACAACTGCCTTTGATTCTGTCCTGGAGAATATAGGAACAATACCAGTAACAAGATCCCCATGAGGGGAAGACTGAATATATTTTCGGTCCATCCCCTTCTCAAAGGTATCTCGTAGAAGGTCAGCCCCAGGTAGCGCAAACCCCCCAAGATCAATCTTATGATCGATTGATGCTGTCCTTTCTTTCAACTTCCTCGAATAAACTCTCAAGGAGGCCAGGCGGTACTCCTTGCGTTTTTCATTAATGTAGCGGTCTAGATCTTCTTTTTTAGAGACAAGCAAATACCCCTCATAGGTGATAACCCTGCTCAGGTTGTTGCCAAAGCCCAAGATCTCTTCGCTCAATTGATCGTAGTAATCCTGCCCTACCTCCAACGACTTTTTAAGGGACTGTTCTATCTGCAAGTTGAACCAATATTCTATGGAGGAAGAAATAAACTGGACTGAGACAAAGAACAGTATGATGGTAGGAAGCAGGGAAAGGCTCACAAAGGCCAGAACCAGCTTTGTCCTCAGCTTTGCCCCCATTATATTCTTACGGCGCTCAAAGAGGAGCTTTACCAGATTCCGCACAGTGAGGAACAAGAGGAGTAAGAGTAGTATTACGTTCAAATTGATCAGTGCAAAAATCAGGATGCTATTTGATATGGGCAAATTTAGCCCCAAATCAAAAACTCTGGAGCCTAGGTAAGTAAGGGAAGATATGATAAAAAGAAGGAAGACAATGATGTACCTCTCCCTTCTTCTTCTTTGCAAATCCCTTTTCCTTGCTTGCTCGTAGTCCTTCATCATGAGACTAGATGGAGTTGGTTATGATTCCCTGCATCCCCTCAACTCAATATCAATACTTAAAATCCAGAGTATACCAGTCTGTCTTGAAGTCCCATAGCGAAAGAAAAAACAGAACTGAGTCCAGATGAAAGGGCAGCCTTATTTTATCCAGTTCAACCATCATCTTCACCTGATAGTGGGTTCCCTTCTTCAAATTTTTTAAATTTGTGAGCCTCAAGGCCACGACCTCGGACATCAGCTTTTTTGCCGTTCTAAAATCCTTCACCTTAATGGCCCCGTTCCTCCGCTCGGAAAGTTTTATGGTATACAACCTCTTAAGGGTATCATACTCTATTTCATGGCAAAACCGCAGTTTCGTTATGGTCCTGTCTGGCCAGAATTGCCGCGTCTCATAGAGTCCTACTATGAAAGTAAACGTGGTAGAAATCCCATTCTCGATAGCCTTGGTAATGGCAGGGGTAAAGCAGTTTTTCACAGTAAAATACAAAAGTAAGTCATCGCGAGTATTAGTGAGGACCATCTCAGAAATAACGGCCTTTTCCTCGTCAGCAAGACTCACAGGTGCAAACACCGTACCGCCATATATCAGGATTATGACTGACAAAAGGATCTTGTACAGGTAGCTATATTTCACAATATATTCGCCTCTTCATATTCACCGGAGCTAAGAGTGGGAAACCAGTATGCTTTTCACATATTAGTTTAGCAGGTGCAGGATTGCAAGAGGGAACAGATCGAAGGTAAAGGCAAATGGTAAAGAAAAGCCACCTTCCCATCTAAGGAAAGGTGGCATTCCAAAATGCTAGCAGTTTCTAGGCAAAGGCTGAGTCGGGTAATGCAAACGAGGGGATCTCAACGGAGCGATCGATAGGCTGGGCCTCTCCATTTAATGTTATAACCCTCCAATGTTTCTTTGATTCCATCAATTTCTTAAGCATGTACTGGTTCAAAAAATGCCCTGATCTTTTGACCTTAAAGTGTCCTATTACTGGCGCCCCAACTATGGACAGATCCCCTATAAAATCCAGTATCTTATGTCTGACGAACTCATCTTCATACCTTAAGCCATCTTCGTTCAGTATCCTGAATTCGTCCACTACAATAGCATTATCCAGGGACCCGCCTTTTGCCAGTCCGTTTTGCTTCAAGGCCTCAACGTCTTTTAAAAACCCAAATGTCCGAGCCTTGCTTATCTCCTCAGTAAAATTTCTGCTGGAAAATGTTAATTCATAGATTTGCTTTTTAAGCAATGGATGTTGGAAATGAATTTCGTAGCTAATCTTGAGGTCATTAGAAGGCAGTATCTCAACAGATCTATTCCCGTCTTTCACCACGAACGGTTTCTTAATCACAATAAAGTTCTTCGGTTTTTCCTGATCATGTATTCCCGCGCTCTTTACCAAAAAGACGAAGGGGGCAGCACTTCCATCCATAATAGGCACTTCCGGCCCGTCTACTTCAACAATGGCATTGTCTATGCCCAATCCAAATAAAGCCGCCATTAAATGTTCAATAGTTGAAATCCTACATCCATTATGGCCGATAGTGGTTGCCAACGTGGTATCGATCACATTTTCAAACCTAGCATCTATTGTGGGAGACCCAGGCAGGTCCTTCCTTACGAACTTGATCCCAGTATCCACTGGTGCTGGTTTCAAACTAATATGGACCCTCTCTCCTGAATGAAGCCCTATGCCAGTGCATCCAACCTCTTTCTTCAGCGTCCTTTGTCTATAATCCACGAGAGCACCCTTTCCTGTACAATATTATTATCGCTCTGTATCTAGCAAAATGCATGCCAAGGTATTGCAATATAAAGTATAACATCAATTAAGTATGATATCTTACTGTTAGGCCTGGTGTTATATGATCCGCTTATATAGCACACAAAATTACAGATGACTATCGATGGCCCAAGTGTTTCAAAAAAAACACAGCCAAAAAACTAGACTGTGCCAAATATGCCATAATTAACATGTTTTTATTTTTCCTATGAATATTGGTACCATAACCGGATATAATGATAAATATAAGCTTGTTTACCATATGATCAAGGTATGATACTAAAGTCATCTTCCCAATTAACGCAGGACCTATTAGAACCTATCATAACAGGAAAGAGACTGACACGGAGAATCTTTTAGGGGGTGGATAGTGAAGCGCCATTTAGAGAGACCAGTAAAAAAATCAGTTCTGTTCGCTGGGGTTCTCATCTTTTTCATCGCCTTATTCGGCTGCTATCCTTTGGTCAAGAAGGGCATCATAGGGCCAGAGCAGGCAATGGAGCCTATACGTTACTTTTACCCACATTTTGAAGATGATTCGGACCTTAACTCCTTGAAACTCGCCATAAACAGAAATCTTAGGTTTTTAAAACGCCTTCCTCCTGGTCACGTTTTTTCCTATGGCCCTGTAAAGGTGAGCCGCAGCCGTGTAGTACAGACCCAAGAAAGATTCTTAGAAATACTATCCCAGGTTCCAAATCCCAAGGTGCTACGAAAAATAATCAAGACCGAGTTTCTAGTGCTCAAGGCAGTGGGATCTAACAGAAAAGGCAAGGTATTGTTTACTGGATATTTTGAGCCAACCTATGAGGCCAGCTTAGTTAAAAATCAGGTTTTTCGGTATCCGATATACCAAGTTCCAGATGATCTCCTTCAAATTGATCTTTCGTTGTTTAAAAATAAATGTAGGGGCCAGAAACTGGTAGGAAGAATCCAAGGCCGCACCGTTATCCCATACTACTCAAGGGATGAAATAGACCTTCAGGGCGCATTAGCGGGTAAAAATTTAGAGATCGCCTGGCTGAAAGACCCTGTGGACGTGCTATTTTTGCAAATTCAAGGCTCAGGTCGGCTCCTTCTCCCTTCCGGGAATACCATTCAGGTAGGATATGCAGGTTCAAACGGCCATCCTTATAGAAGTATTGGCCGCTATATGATAGAAAAAGGTTATATTGAACAGACAGACATGTCCATGCAGAGAATCAGGGAGTTTCTGCATATCCATCCAGAGTTAATTGACAAGATATTCAGTACAAATCCTTCATATGTCTTTTTCAGGATACTTGAGGAGGGGCCGCTAGGAAACATAGGGGTGCCCCTTACCCCTGGTAGATCCATAGCAACTGACACGAGGCTTTTCCCCAAAGGCGCCTTAGGATATATTGCTTCGGAAAAACCTGTCTTGGACAGTACTGGTGAAATCAAAAAATGGATACCTTTCTCGCGCTTTGTGCTGAACCAAGATACTGGTGGGGCCATAAAAGGGCCCGGTCGAGTAGACATGTTTTGGGGTAGTGACCATTATGCGGAAGTAGCCGCAGGTCACATGAAGCATGAGGGGGAACTTTATATTCTCCTCATAAAGAAGAATCCAAGGAGCTAGCAGCCAAAGCTCACAATAAATGAATACCTTATACTGAGAATTTTGAAAAATCAGCGACCTTCAAGAACACCGCCTCTATGGCCTGTAGAAGCCCTAGACGGTTTTCCCTGAGGCGATCGTCTTCTTTCGTGAGAATTTCCACGTCATCAAATAAACGATCTATTGGTTCTCTAAAACTATTGAGTATTTCGAAAACTCTCTCGTAATTGCCTCGCGTTACTTCCGCCTCCACCTTCTCCTTTAGCTCGTTATACAAATGCCAGAGGTCAGATTCGCATTGTTCCCTTAACAACGCGGTGTCCACCTCGTATTTACTCTCTGCCTTCTTGAGGATATTTCTGACTCGCTTGAAGGTAAGGGCCAAGCTCTCAAACTCCGGAGCCGTTTCAGCGAATTTCTTGACCGCATCAATGCATGGTTTCAGGCGGTCCACATGCTCAAAACGTCCAGAAATTACTGCCTCTACCTCCGCAGGCCCATAACCCTTGCGTAACATCATCTGCTTGTAGCGCTCCCTAAAGAATCCCATTACCTTTGCAGTAAGATTGTCCTTTTCAAGGCTTACGTCTGCCGCAAGTATTTCAGCGGATTTCGAGACAAAATCCCTTAGGCTCACTGGTGCTGATAGATTTTCCAATATCCGCAAGATAGCAAGGGCATGGCGCCTTAAAGCGAAGGGATCAGTGGTGCCCGTTGGTTCTAGGCCCACTGCAAAACATCCCACCACGGTATCCATCCTGTCGGCCAGTCCAACAATGGCACCTATCACGGATCTTGGCAGTTCACCCCCTGCCCTCAAGGGCATGTAATGTTCACGGATAGCAACGCATACTTGATCAGGATGACCATCCAATCGCGCATAGACCTCTCCAATCTTTCCCTGAAGGGAAGGGAACTCATCCACCATGTGTGTGACGAGATCGCACTTGCATAGCTTACTGGCAAGGAGAACGTCATCTATCTCTTCTGGACAAATCTTGTCTGTCAACCACCCTGCCAAGGCAGTAAATCGTTGCACCTTTGCATAAGAAGTGCCCAGGTCGGCCTGGTAAATGACCTCTTTAAGCTCTTCGAGCCGATCAGCTAAAGGTTTTTTTCTGTCCTCCTTGAAAAAGAAATCCGCATCAGCCAGCCTTGCCCTCAAGACCCTTTCGTTGCCCTTCCTTAGCACCATTGGATCCCTGGCAATGGTATTATTAATGGTAACAAATTTGGGCATTAACTTGCCCTTGGTGTCTCTGACGGCAAAATAGCGTTGATGCTCCCGCATGGCCGTAATGAGGACTATCTCTGGAAGATCAAGGAATTTCTCCTCAAAAGTGCCACAAACCGCCGATGGGTATTCCACCAGATTCGCTACAACGAAAACCAATTCTTCATCTGGGGCAGGCGAGCCGCCTGCTTCACGGGCAACTTCTTGGGCCGCCTGAACAACATGGGTTCGCCTTTCCTCTGGGTCTATCATAACCCACGCCTTTCTCATTTTCTCTAGGTAGTCGCCTACCCCCTTGACCTCCATTTCATCCGGAGCCATGAAGCGATGTCCTCTAGTCCTGTTGCCACTGCGAATCCCGGCCAACTCGAATGGGATTACTTGGTCATCCAGCAATGCCACAATCCAGTGGATAGGCCTTACGAATAGAAATCCAATATCCCCCCAGCGCATGGACTTCGGCCAAGGTATTTGGGAGACAAGTTCAGGCAGCGCTTCTGATAATACCTCCAGGGTAGCTCTTCCCTTGACCTTGCGTTTGACGAAGACATATTCACCCTTGACAGTGGTTTTTACTCCCAGTTGTTCCACTCCTACTCCCTGCTTTTGGGCAAATCCCATGGCTGCTTTTGTGGGTTTGCCATCTGGTGAAAATGCCACGTTTGCGGGGGGACCTGTTACCTCTTCCTCAATATCCTCCTGCTTCTCGGACACTCCCCGTGCAATCAAAACCAGGCGCCGGGGCGTGCCGTAGGTTTCTACGGGCCCAGCAACATTAATCCGAAGTACTTCCAATTTCGAGCGCGCCAGATCCTTGAATTCCTTCAGCGCATCGTTCAGATAACCGGAAGGTATTTCCTCAGTTCCTATTTCAAAAAGCAATTCGGCCATTATCTTTCCTCTATCCTAAAATTTTACCTTGAATCACTTCTAACTCTAGCTCACTTTAGCTCACTCCTAACTTTAACAATGGAAATCCCATCTCCTCCCTTTGAGCCACATAATTCTTGGCTGCCATTCGGGCAAGACGCCGCAGCCGATCTATGTATTGCGTCCTTTCAGTGACACTAATGGCTCCTCTGGCATCCAGAATGTTGAAAATATGAGAACACTTAAGGCAATAGTCGTAAGCAGGGAGCACAAGGCCCTTCTCACTCAGGCGTAATGATTCCTTTTCGTACATTTCAAAATTCTTGAGCAACATCTCCACGTCGGCCTCTTCGAAGTTGTACACCGAAAGTTCCCATTCTCCCTTCTTATGAACATCGCCATAGGTGAGTTTATCATTCCACTTCAGTTCAAAGACATTCTCCACTTCCTGCAGATACATGGCAATGCGTTCAAGCCCATAGGTTATCTCAACCGAGATTGGATCGAGGCGTAGGCTGCCAGCCTGCTGGAAATACGTAAACTGGGTGATTTCCATGCCGTCAAGCCACACTTCCCATCCCAGGCCAGAGGCCCCCACATTGGGCGAATCCCAGTCGTCTTCCACGAATCTTATATCGTGGTCCAACGGATCTATACCAAGGGCCTTTAGGCTTCCGAGGTAAATCTCCTGAATTTCCAGCGGTGAAGGCTTAATAATTACCTGGTATTGATAGTAATGGCCTAGTCGGTTCGGATTTTCTCCGTAACGCCCATCTGTTGGTCTGCGGGATGGCTCCACGTAGGCGACTGCCCAGGGCTCCGGGCCCAAAACCCTCAATAGTGTAGCAGGATTCATGGTACCTGCTCCCACCTCAATGTCATAGGGCTGTTGGATTATGCAACCCCTGTCAGCCCAATATTTTTCCAGTGTCATTATTAGGTCCTGAAAATTCATAACCTTCACCCCATTTCATAGTCTTGGACTGGGCAAAAGTATCACCCCTCGAAATTCATGTCAAGGAACCCAAATGTCTGATTGATTTGCAACACTTGCATGACTATGCTAGGATGCACAGTTAATATAATGTCCCTATCCGGGACCACGTGCGCCTTTAGATCACT
>Ga0209834_10000706_pt1 | contig 19889 bp, 18 predicted proteins | sample Mar14236cmmetaG_FD_184134 | JGI IMG/M metagenome (GOLD analysis project Ga0209834, IMG submission 184134) | Marine hydrothermal vent microbial communities from Guaymas Basin, Gulf of California to study Microbial Dark Matter (Phase II) - Marker... ...
TTATCATATTTTATTTGGCCGCAGCAGAGCTGCGGGGAATTGAACCCTAAGAGATTAAAGGAGCTAATTACTAATGGGGTCAAATGACCCCCAGGTCATAATTAAATATATCATATTTTTTATTTTTTTAACATTTGCTCTTTGACAATTTTAATATATTCAATAACAAAGGATTCCGATAGTGACGTAATATAGGCAATCTCACTTTGGCTCATGCCTTTAGTAAAAAGTAATTTTACCCTCTCAAAGTCTCTGATATACCTGTCTACAGAAGTAGGTGCATGAGACATAGATCTGGCAATATCTTTTGTGCTAAAGCCATTTGTATGCATCTTTATAATCTTTACCTTATGGGTAATAGATCTTCCTATATCATGTACAAAACCCCGAAGGGGAATTACTTTGTCTATATCTTTCTGATAGCCTCTTACCAGCTGGGATACTCTTGACTGACTTAGGCAAAATATTACCGCAATATCAGCTTGGGTTAGTAACCCTCCTTGAGAGTATGCTTCCTCTGATATTCTGGCAATTCTCCTGGCCAAAGCTAGATGTGGTTTTATTCCCCTGGATAAATCTTTAATATCACTATCGGTAATAACTGAGAGAACTACACTGGTTGTTTTTGTTTTGGCTAAGGTCTTCCCATTTCCATGTTTTTCCTTAATACTCGCTGCTGGCCAAAGAATTTGTCCGGTCTTTAAACTATCCTTATCTTTTTTAGAGGCAGCATATATGGACATCAGGTCCTTTATAAGCGCCTCTGCCACCTTAGGCTTGGTACTATAGCCATAATTTTCAATTAAATGAAGAATAAGGCTGATATCTTCGGTCTTTTGCTGCAGGGGACCATATATGTACTTATTAGACTCCCTCATAGTAAAGCCCCCTTTTTACTAGAGATATAGCCTTTTATCTCTTCTAATCTATCTTGGTAGTCATCCAGCCCTTTATATCGTGAATATATCTGGACATATTCCTGAGCAACTTTTTCAGATATACCAGTTAAATGCCTTATCTGGATAATACTATAGCCCTTATCATAAAGATAAGAGACCTTATTAAAATTTTCCAAGTACCTGGTTATTGAAGACAGGCTGTGCCCGGTCTTCATGCTTACTTCGGTGGGCTGATACCTTTTTAGAAGAAGCTCTATTATCCTTGCCTTATGGGAGGCACCTGGTCCTATATCTTTTATCTCACCCCTGGTGGTAATAGATGCTCCACTTCTCTTTAGTTTTCTTACTATTCTTTTTATGGTAGACTTATCTACAATAAGTATATCAGCAAGATCGGTTTGAGATAGAAGTGCACCCTGGCTGTATGCTTCTCTGGAAAGCCTTACGGCAAGATGCTCTCTTAAGTTATATATTCCAAATCTTTGCTTGATCTTTTTATCAGAGTAGCTGTAAAGGGTTAGCCTTACGGGAATAAGTTTGCAGTCCTTTACGGGTTTCCCTGCAGGCTCATCAGCCGATACTGCATAAAATATTATTTGATTGTCAAACCTGCTGTCCTGGTAATGTTCTTTTACAAATTTTAGTACATAATCCCAGAGGACATCTGTTTCAACTTTTGATAGTCCATATCCATCAATTACATTTTGTTTAAAGCAGCCCTCTGGTGACTTAACCATATCAGTATTATTATTAACATTCATTGTCATATGACCTCCTTTGTCTATGGTCTTCTATATTCTAATATTATAATATTATATACCTTAGACCTAGGGTCATATGAGCTATTACTTAATTAACATTAATCATTATTTATTACTTGGATTTTTTCTCCCAAATAATCTCCGCTTCAGATTTCCTAAGATATAAAAGTGGAAGAGTATAAATATTTTCTACTTCCCCTCTTCTAAGTTTTTCTAAACCCAAAAAAGCAACATTTACACCTCGAGGCAACGCTAAATGCGGGCCAACAAATAAGGCTTTTCTACCTAGTCTTTCTTCTATAATCTTTCGATATTTTATTATACCCTCACCAATAAAAACTATCTTCTCGTTTAAAGAAGATAATTCTGATAACAGACTATCAATATTTCCACAATTATAATCTACAACCTTATCTAAATCTAAAGCATCTACTTCCCGAAATGCAGCACTGTATACTTCATCTCTTTTAGATTCTAAAATAGGACAAACTAAAAAAGGTATCCCCTTCAAAGAAAATGCTAAAGCATCTAATGTAGGAATTGCCAATAATGGTATAGAAGAGGCATAAGATAAACCCTTTGCCACTCCTAAGCCTATTCTAAGTCCGGTAAAAGAACCAGGACCTATAGATACCGCAATACCGTCAAGGTCAGATAATTTTAAGTCCACCCCTTCTAACATATCTTTTATAGTAGACACTAAAATAGAAGAAGTTCTTTGGTAATAACTACTGAGATTGTATTCAGCAAGAATATTATTTTCTTCAACTAAACCCAAACTACAGATCTTGGTAGAGGTATCAATCCCTAAAATTTTCAATTTTAATTAGCTCCCTTAAAAACATTTCAAATCTATCCCCCTGAGGGAAAAAGGAAATTGTTCTTTTACAATAATTGTTAAATTTAATATTAATTTTCAAATGATTATTGGGCAAAAAATTTTCAATTTTCTCTGCCCATTCAATAACCGTCAGTCCTTCTCCGTAAAAATACTCTTCATACCCTAAATCCAAAAATTCCTCTGTGCTATTAAGACGGAAAAGGTCAAAGTGATAAACCGGAATTTTCCCTTTATACTCATTTATAATGGTAAAAGAAGGACTGGTTACATAATCTCGTACCTCAAGCCCTTGGGATATCCCTTGAATAAGGCATGTCTTCCCTGCTCCTAATTCACCATAGAAAGCAAACAAGTCTCCCGGTATAATTAATTTGCTTATTCTTTCCCCTAATTTTTTTGTTTCTTCTGGACTTTTGGTAATAATACTTAAATTCATTTTAAAATATTCACCAATTTTCCAATTGACCAATTCATTAATTTACTCCTTACTCATCACTAACTATATTTCTAAACGCTCTACGCTAAACGCTATATGCTGTTCTTGCAATCCGCTAAAGTAATTTTTCCTCTAACATAGTTTTGATCTTATAAGGTTTTCCGTTTTTAATAAATAATTTGGGAACTCGTTTTTTGTCAGGCATATGAACTATTTCATAGTTAATTGTCCCAATTTTCTGGGCAATTTCTTCCACTGAGATTAATTCCTCTCCCTGCTTCCCCCATAACACCACTTCATCTCCTATTTCTACCTGAGAAAGTTCGGTGACATCTATCATACTTTGATCCATGGATATTCGGCCAATTACTGGCACCCGTTTACCTCTTACTAGTACTTCTCCTTTATTAGAAAGAAGCCGATTATAACCATCAGCATAACCTACTGGAAGTGAGGCAACCAGTGTACTTCTTTTAGTAATATAAGTTCGTCCATAACCAATGCTTTCTCCAGCTGGCAGTTCTTTTAAAAAAATAATCCTGGTTTTAAATTCTTGAGCTGGTATTAAGTCTATGGTTTTTTTTACTTCTGGAGAAGGATATAGCCCGTATACAGAGATCCCTGGCCTTACCATATCCAACCACATATGAGGTAAATCAAGCAAAGTAGCACTATTACCTAAATGTTTTATGGGGATATTTATTCCTTCTCTTTTTATATCAACTAAAACTTTATTGAATTTTTCAAATTGATTTTCGGTATAATTCTTATCCTTTTCATCTGCTACAGAAAAATGACTAAAAATACCCTCTATTTCCACATTTTTCAATGACTTTGCCTGTTTAATAAAACTCGTAGCTTCGCGAGGAAAAGTTCCTATCCTCCCCATACCAGTATCTACTTTTAGATGTATTTTGGCAATTTTATTCATTTTGATTGCCGACTTAGAAAGTTTCTCTAACATTTCGAATTCACAAACTGCGGGAGTGATATCATATGATACTAATAACTCTGCTTGTTCTTTTAAGGTCAGCCCAAGAACTAAAATTGGGGCAATAATTCCAGCTTTACGGAGGAAGATACCTTCTTCTAAACGCGCAACTGCTAATCTATTGGCACCATTATCCAAAGCTACTGAAGAAACTTCTAAAACATCGTGGCCATAAGCATTCCCTTTTACTACTACCATCAGTTCTTTTTTCTCGCCGATTAATTTTTTAATATTTCTTATATTTTGCGCAATTGCATCAAGATTTATTTCTAGCCAAGTAGGGCCTAGCAATCTTTGCATATCTAAATTTCCCTTCCCTTTGTTTCATATTGCATATTATGTCCCATATAAAAAGTATTTTATACACTATACGCTAAAATACGAGATACGATTTTATTATTCTCGATTATTCTAAATTCATAAAAGCTTGAGGGACTTGTGAAAGAATATCGCCAGCTATCATTCCCCTTTCACCTCTAACCTTGCGGGCTAAATCACCAGCCAAACTATGAATATATACTCCCGCTATTGCTGCTGAAAAATTATCGGCACCTTGGGCTATTAGGCCGCAAATTATTCCGGTTAAAACATCTCCCGAACCTCCTGTAGCCATTCCTGAATTATCGCCAATATTAATATATACCTCGCCTTTATCGTTCGCAATAATCGTTCTTGCTCCCTTTAATACCGTTACTACTTCGAAGTCCTGGGCAATTTCTCTGGCAATTTCTAACTGATTATCCAAAACATAATTTATATCTTTGTTTATTATGTAGGCCATTTCCCCAGGATGGGGAGTAATAACCACTGGCGATTTGGTCTTTTTTAATAATGCAAGATCTTCTTTTAATGCATATATAGCGTCAGCATCAACAACTATAGGAAGAGTAGATTTTTCGATAATCTTTCTTGTTAATCTCTGGCTTTCTAAATTCCTAGAAATTCCCGGTCCTATCCCTATAACTGAGAAATCATTTATAAATTTAAAGATTTCCACCTCTGCTTCTTCACTTAAAGATTGATTCTTAGTTTCGGCCAAAGGCAAAGTTATTACTTCAGTCAATTTTACTTCCATTATGGAGTTTAAAGTCTTTGGTATCCCTAAATAGACTAAACCCGCTCCACTTCTAATGGCAGCTTCACTAGTTAAACACGCTGCACCAGTCATCCCTCTTGAACCAGCAAGTATTAAGACTTTTCCAAATAATCCCTTATGTCCATAAGGCAAACGAGTAGGTAAAAGCGATCTAACAATTTCATCATCTATCATATTAACCTTTAATTTTTTACTCTTTAAAAGATTTTTGGGAATACCAATATCTTCAAAAATTACCCTTCCAGTATATTTCGCTCCTGGATAGATTAATAAACCTATCTTTGGCAAACCTAAAGTAATGGTATAGGTAGCTTTGACACAAGGACCTACAATTTTCCCCGTATCAGAATTTAGACCAGAAGGAACATCAACTGCAATTACCTCTTTATTAGCATAATTAATTAAATCTATAATCTCTGCCTTTAATCCAGTTACTTTGCCTTGTAATCCAGTTCCTAATATTGCATCTATAATTAAATCAGCATCTAATATACTCCTTCGCACTTCTTCATTTTTTATAGATTCAATTTCTTTTAATTTAATTCCCATCTTATTAATTATTTCTAAGTTTATCTTCGCTTCACCTTTAATCTTATCTGTAGAAGATAAAATAAAAACTTTTACTTTTATTCCATAATTATATAGGTGACGCGCAACTACAAATCCGTCTCCTCCATTATTGCCTGAGCCCGAAAAAATAATTACTTTTCTTGATTCTAAATCCGGATAAATATTTTTTATATTTTGAAATATACTTAAACCAGCATTCTCCATTAAAATTAAACCAGTTATTCCATACTCATCTATCGTTTTTTTATCTATCTCTTTCATCTCTAAACTGGTAACTACTTTCATAACTACCTCCTTTAATTAGTCCTTAGTGAATATTTGTTAGTAGTTAGTTTTAATACAAGTTGCGCGATACAAGATGCAAATTTACAGTGTACCAGTTGGTCAGTTAATTGCAATTGTTAATTTCAAATACAAGTCCTCAGTTGCAAGATAAGAATTAATTGATATACTTGATCAACCTGATTTTAATTCTTTAATCGGGTAACTGACAAACTGGCTAATAGTTAATCATCTTCGCGAGATACGGGATACGAATTAGGATTTTTACTTCTCAGTTAAATTCTCGAGAACTACTTGGGCAATAGCATAATCTTTAGCATGAGAAATAGTTATAAAATATTTATGTACTCTCTTTTGTGAAGCAATTATTTTTAATTTTCCCCTAGTCTCTATAATAGGCTGACCTAGTTTATCATTTTTTATTTCAATCTCTTTCCAATTAACTCCTCTTAGTCCTAAACCCAAGGCTTTCAAAAGAGCTTCTTTGGCAGCGAATTTCCCCGCATAAGACTGATATTTATTATTTCTTTTTTCACAATAACTTTTTTCCCAGGAAGTAAATATTTTAAAAGTGAAATTATCTCCCCATCTTTTAATTATTTTTTCTATTCGACTTATTTCAACTAAATCTATTCCACATCCTATAATCAATGAAATCATTCCTTTTCAACTACTATCCCCCACTTTTATGGGAATATCTTTTTATCCTTTACTTAAAATTCTCGATAATAAAAATTCCCCTCTTTTATCTTGCCTTTTAACCATTTCAATAAATAATTTTTAACTACCTTTCTGGTAAACGGCATTAAAAAAATAAACCCCACAATATCGGTGATAAAACCGGGAGTGAAAAGTAAAATTCCTCCAACCAGAATAATAGCTCCCTGAATTAAGCTATTTCCTGGTAAGATTCCTTCATCTATATCATTTTGGATCTTCTTTAAAATCATAAAACCCTGGCTTTTTACTAAATAAGCCCCTAATATCCCGGTTAAAATAATTATGCCAATTACAGATAGACTTCCTATCTTCTTTCCTACTTCAATCAAAATGTATAGCTCTATTACTGGGACTATTATGAATAAAATTAATAATTTAGTAAAAAACATTTTTCCCGTTACCTATTCCCCCATTTTTTACATAACTTGCCTGGCGAAAGTAGAGGACAAGTTTATAATTAATCACATAAATATTTTTCTACTTCCTTTTGCATTTCTGGGGGAAGAACAATAAATCTTCCCCTTGCCTCGGTTAACAAAGTCCCATCTTCTAAACGAGCTTGGGCTTGGGCTTCAATCATTCTACCCAAATCTTTTATCATCTGAGCAGTAAAGATAATCTTCTTTCCTGTCGGAGCTTTTTTTCTGTATTTTATATTAATTTCTACAGTCAAAGTCATTACCCCTTTAGTTATTATGGCAGTTCTACCCATTATTTCATCTAAAATAGAAAATAATATCCCGCCATGCACAATTCCCCTAAAACCTTGGTGTTTTGATTCGGGAATAAATTCTGCTTTTACTTCTTTTTGATCTTTGAAAAAAGTAATTTTTAAACCAAAAGGATTTTCTTTCCCACATACAAAACATTCTTTATATCCTGGTAAAGCTTCCAAAAATCAAAACCTCCCCTTAATTGATCGCTTGGTTATCTGGTTAGTTGGTTACTTAGTTAGCTAGTTTAACCGCAAAAACAAATAAACAACTGACCAACATTTTTACTTCTATTTTATTCACGAGATACTAGATATGTATTTGGCTTCTTTCTTTTCCTAACCAGCCAACTGATTCTATACTTTAAACGCTAAAATGAAATATACTATATACTAATTTTTCACTATTTCATTTATTGTCTTTATGGTAGTAAAAATATCTTCTTGACTAATTCCATAATGAGTAACTAAACGAACTTTGGTAGGTGGCCGAGGTGAACCTAAGATATTATATTTAGCTAATTCTTGTAAAAAATGATAAGTGTCCATACCTGCTTCTTGAACATCTAGGCATACCATATTTGTCTGCACTGTCCCTAAATCTACTTTTATTCCCTTTATTTCATCTAACCCTTCTCCTAAAATACGAGCATTCTCATGGTCTTCTTTTAATCTTTCTATCATCTTTTCTAAAGCAATTATTCCTGCTGCTGCTAAAATGCCTGCTTGTCTCATTCCTCCACCTAACATCTTCCGATTTTTACGAGCTTTTTTAATAAATTCTCTGGGTCCAGCTAAGATTGACCCTGCTGGTGCACATAATCCTTTAGAAAGACAAAACATTACTGAATCAACATCTTTTGTGAGGATAGTTGGATCAAGATTCAATGCTATAGCAGCATTAAATATCCGCGCCCCATCTAAATGAATCGGAATACTTCGCTGATGACCCAGTTGACAAATTTCTTTAGTTATCTCAGGAGGAATAATTGTTCCTCCAGCACGATTATGAGTATTCTCTAAACAAATTAGTCTGGTCTCAGGATAGTGAATATTTTTATCTCTTAGTGCTTTTTTAATATTCAATGGGTCAGGGACACCTTTATTGCCTGCAATCAATCGAGGAATAACTCCTGCGATAGCTGACATACCTCCTACCTCGTAATAATACATATGACAGTCCGATTCTAAAATTACTTCATCTCCTCTTTGGCAATGAGTCAAAACTGCAATCAGATTGCCCATAGTACCACTGGCTACAAACAATGCTGCTTCTTTTCCTACTTTTTTAGCAGCTAATTCTTCTAATCTGTTAATTGTAGGATCTTCTTGATAGACATCATCCCCAACTTCAGCATTTACTATTGCCTGTCTCATTTCATCAGTAGGCAGGGTAACAGTATCGCTTCTTAAATCAATTTTCTTTGAATCAATTTTTTCTTTAAAAGTACTAATATTAATTCACCTCCAAATATTAGTGGTTAACTTATTACAAGTTACTTAGTTAACTCCTTTATAACATTATTACCCTAATAATTTAATTAATTAGCAAATTAAATTTATACGATTTACGCTGTTTATTAATAAATCGTCAGATATCTATCTAATTCCCATTGGTGAACTTGAATGCGATAAGCTTCCCACTCTTCTTTCTTGGCTTCAATATAATTTTCTAAAATGTGAGGAGTTAAAGCAGACTTCACTACATTGTCTTTTTCTAACTCTATTAAAGCATCATTTAAAGTAGTGGGCAAAATTTCAATACCTAAAGATTTTCTTTTTTCTTCACTCATAGTATAAATATTTTTATTAATTGGTTCACCAGGATCAATTTGATTTTTTATGCCATCTATTCCCGCCTTAAGTATCACTGCAAAAGCTAAATAAGGGTTGCAGGACGGATCAGGGCTTCTCAATTCCGCCCTGGTACCCTCTTTTTTTGCAATTGGGACCCTGACTAAAGGGCTACGATTCCTCTCCGACCAAGCAATATAGACTGGTGCTTCATAACCGGGAGTTAATCTCTTATAGGAATTTACTAAAGGGTTGGTAATAGCAGTAAAACCTTTAGCATGTTTTAATAATCCTCCAATAAAATACAGGGCTTCTTTGCTCAATTGATATTTTTCATTGGGGTTATAAAAGATATTTTCCCCATCTCTAAATAGTGAAATATGGGTATGCATTCCCGAGCCAGCTATACCAAAAATGGGTTTAGGCATAAAGGTGACATGTAAATTATGTTTTAAGGCTATAGTTTTACTAGTAAGTTTTAAAGTCATTATCCTATCTGCTGCGGTAAGGACATCAGAATATCTAAAATCGATCTCGTGTTGACCAGGTGCAACTTCATGATGAGATGCTTCGATTTGAAAACCTAATTTTTCCAAAGCTATAACCATATCTCTTCTTGCCTCTTCTCCCAAATCAACTGGTAAAAGGTCAAAATATCCACCCTGATCATGAGTCTTAGTAGTGGCTTTACCTTCCTGGTCCTTAAAAAACAGAAAAAATTCTACCTCAGGTCCAAAGTTGGGAGAATAGCCCATTTCTTCGATTTCTTTCAATACTCTCTTTAAATTATTCCTAGGGCATCCTTCAAATGGCGAACCATCAGCATTATAAATATCACAAGTTATACGGGCAACATCTTTTCCCTCTTCCCAAGGATTTATTGTAAAGGTTGTATAATCTGGCCTTAGATACATATCAGATTCTTCAATCCTCACAAACCCTTGAATAGAAGAGCCATCAAACATCATCTCTCCATCGAGAGCCTTTTCAAACTCTCTAATAGGAATTTCTACATTTTTGGGCATACCCAAAATATCAGTAAAACGCAGCCTGACAAACTTTATCTTTAATTCTTTGGCCCTTTTTAAAATTTTTTCTTTGCTTACTTCCCTCATCAATAATCTCCTCTCCTTAAAGTTTTTACTAATCTTATTTTAAATTTATTATACTCTTACTATTTCATTTCACAAAATTTTTTTCTAAGCAATAACCTTTCATTCAACAGTAACACTTTTAGCTAAATTTCTTGGTTTATCAATATCACAACCTAATCGGTCAGCAATATGATATGCAAACAATTGCAAAGGAATAATCGTTAATATAGGATATAATATATCTATAGTTTTAGGAATATAGAATACTCGATCTACTATATTTTTAATTTCCTGGTCACCTTCAGTGGCAATAGCTAATACCAAAGCATCTCGGGCTTTAACCTCTTTTATATTGTTAACTACCTTAGTGTAAACCATATCACGGGGTACTATTACTACAACTGGAAAATCTTTATCCAAGAGAGCTATGGGACCATGCTTCATTTCCCCTGCGGGATAACCTTCAGCATGGATATAAGAAATCTCCTTGAGTTTCAAAGCTCCTTCTAAAGCAATAGGATAATTAATTCCTCGCCCTAAGTAAAGAAAATTATGAAATTTATAAAATTCTTCACTTAATTTGGTAATCTCTGGATCTTTAAATAAAATAACCTCAACCAATTGAGGAATCTTTATTAATTCAGAAAATATTTTCTTAATCTCTAACGAATTAAGCGTTCCCCTGACTTTAGCAAAATAAAGAGACAACACATAAAGACACATTAATTGCCCAATAAAAGCTTTCGTAGTAGCCACACCTATTTCTGGACCTGCATTAATATACATTACACTATCTGCTTCCCTACTGATAGTGCTTCCTCTTGCATTAGTAAGAGCTAAAACGTGGGAACCAAGTTCCTTACAAGCCCTTAAAGCAGCAATAGTATCAGCGGTCTCTCCTGATTGAGATATCACCACGGTTAAATCTTTATCGCTCAATAATACTTTTCTATACCTAAATTCAGAACCATAATCTACTTCTACTGGGATAGCGGTTAACTCCTCAAAGACATATTTACCTACTAAAGCTGTATAATAAGAAGACCCACAAGCTAAAATAAATATCCTTTTTATTTCTTTTATTTTATCTAAAGTAAGAAATAGATTCTTAAGCTCTGGTTCATTTGTAGATAGATTAATTCTACCCTCTAAATTATTGCGAACAACCATAGTTTCTTGAAAAATTTCTTTCAACATAAAATGTTTATAGCCACTCTTTTCTGTCATCTCTTCATCCCACTCAATATTTACTATTTCCTTTTGCCTAATTTTGCCTTTGAAATCAATAATCTCTACTTTATCTTTAGTTATAGTAGCAATCTCCTTTTCCTCTAAAAAAATGACTCTATTGGTATACCCGAGCAAAGCAGGAATATCAGAAGCCAAAAACATCTCTCCTTCACCTACCCCAATAATTAGGGGACTGGAATAACGTGAAGCTATGATTTTTCCGGGCTCGCGAGACGATATTACTCCAATAGCATAAGATCCTTCTATCTCTTCCAAGGATTCCTTAACTGCGGAAGTTAAATCACTCTTATAATTGCTTTCTATTAAATGCGGGAGAACCTCGGTATCTGTTTCAGATGTAAATTTATGCCCTTCTGAAATTAATCTCTCTCTTAAAGATGCGTAATTTTCTATAATACCATTATGTACTACTGCAATCTCTGAGTTACAGCCATTATGTGGATGTGCATTTCTATTGTTGGGCTTCCCGTGGGTAGCCCACCTGGTATGCCCTAATCCTATATTACCCCTAGGAACCCCCTTGTCTAACAATTTTTCTAATTTGGCTATCTTTCCTTTACATTTTTTAATACTTATTTTATTATCTTTCAATACTGTAATACCAGCAGAATCATATCCTCTATATTCTAACTTTTTTAAACCATTTAGTAAGATCGGCACAGCTTCTTTTGGGCCAATATATCCAATTATTCCACACATTTTTTAATCCTTTCTTTTTCGTAAAAAATCAAAGGCATTTCAAAAAAGCAAATACCCTATTACCAATCCATCGAGAAAGATAATAGGGTTTTTCATTGTCTTTACTTTTGTAAATATACCTTGGATATCTACGAACTATTTAAGTAATTTTATTATAGGCATAGCTAAAACTTAAAGTCTAAAGCGAAAAACTAAAAACTTTTTCTCTCGTATTGCACATTGCTTGTTACAATAATACTTAAGAATGGATTTGCTCTGCCATAAAAACCACTTTGTCCTTGCAATTACTCGCAAGTTTTGTAGGCTTTCTAAGGATTTGGCTAATCCAGGAGCATCCGCCGAATTTTCGATAAACTCCTCCCTCGTCAACTTACTTTATTTGAAACACTCGCTGTACTAAAATTTAGTAAGTTCTGGCGCTTTTATTCATTTTTCAAAATTTATATTCCTTTTATCACCTCCCTTTATTAGTCGCTAGCACATTATTTTCAGTTACCTGGTTTGCTAATCTTTCAGTATACCAATCCACCAATTGTTTAATCAGCTAATCTGTTAATCAAGAAAATATAAAAGGCTTGTTATATTTTCTCCAAGAGTGCAGATTTAAATCGCTACTTTCTAGCCCCTCTAAGTTATTAACTATTATTCTAGATTATGACTACTGTTATCTTAACTAATTAGCCAGGTAACTAACTAGCTAACAAATAAATACGAGAAAGGAAATATGACTATATATTTTCTTGCTCAATCACAGCTTTCAATTCTTGAGATATTCTTTCTAATTTCTCCTTTTGTTGTCCTTCTAATAATATTCTAATTAAAGGTTCGGTTCCAGAAGGGCGAATAAAAATTCTTCCCTCTCCAGCAAGTTCTTTTTCAATTTCTTTAATTGTTCGTTTAATGTCATCACATTCATAAAATAATTTTTTATCTTTTACTCTAAAGTTAAGGATAATCTGGGGATATTTTTTCATCATAGAAGCTAAATCAGATAAAGATTTTTCTTCCTCCCAAATTACTCTTAGAAGTTGCAAGGAAGTCAACAACCCATCTCCGGTAGTACCGTATTTTAAAAATATAATATGGCCTGATTGTTCCCCGCCTAATACTGCATTTTCTTTTTGCATAGCCTCCAATACATATCGGTCACCCACATTGGTTCTGACAACTTCTCCCCCCGCCTTCTCTATAACTCTATCAAAACCCAAATTACTCATCACTGTTGTTACCACTTTCTTATTAAATAATTGTTTCTTTTCAATGAGATTTAAAGCACAAATTGCCATAATCTGATCTCCATCCACAATATTCCCCTTTTGATCAACAGCAATAACTCTATCCGCATCTCCATCAAAAGCTAATCCTAAATCTGCTTGTTGCTTCAGGACTTCTTTTTGTAGTGATTCTGGATGAGTAGAACCACAATTATGATTTATATTTATTCCATTAGGCTTATTGTTAATAGTAACTGTTTTGATTCCTAATTCATCAAATAATTGGGGAGCAATATCAAATGAAGCTCCATTGGCACAATCTAATATAACTTTAATTCCTTTTAAATTAAAATTATGGGGCATAGTAGTCTTAAGATATTCAATATATTTTCTTGCCGCCATAGAAGATAAATATTTTATTTTGCCAATATCTTTCCCTGTTGGCCACTCATCTTTAGTACGATTTTCAAAATATATTCTCTCTATTTCTTCTTCTTCAAGATCAGAAAACTTATATCCCGAACCTTGGAAGTATTTAATTCCATTATTATCAAATGGATTATGTGAAGCAGAGATAACTATCCCACAATTAGCTTGGTAAGCTCTGGTAAGATAGGCAACAGTAGGTGTAGGTACGAGGCCCACTTTTAACACGTCTACTCCCATTGAACATATACCTGCTATTAAAGCAGCTTCTATCATATCACCCGAAATCCGAGTATCTTTACCAACTAATATTTTAGGGGCAGCTTTATCTTTAAATAAATACGCACCTGCCCTACCTATTTGGAATGCTGTGTTGGCAGTCATTGGTTCTCTATTAGCCACGCCTCTTATGCCATCGGTTCCAAATAATTTTTTCATAAAATACCCCGCCGATATCAATTAAGCAATTAACCAATTTACCCAATTCGCTAGTAGACTAATTAATTTAGCCGTTATTATGGTATCTAAGCTTTTGTTTAACGATCTATTTTTACAGTTTATTGTGTTTTATTTTATTCCCGCAAATTTGGTGTAGGGGTTGAATTTATCCGTCTCGGGAATTTTGGTATTTTTTTGCTTTTCCTCTCTTTTTTTCGAACTGGAAACCTCTAATTTGCAAACTGCAGCTTATATTTTTAATTGGTCAATTGGTAAATCAGATAATTGGTAAATTTATAAATCCTATTTATTGATCATTACTTTTACTTCTGCTGGTTCAATTTTAACTAAAGATATCCCCTCAGGAAGATGCACCTGAACCTTTGCTTTTTGTTCTTTTTGAAAACTGTCAGTTAATTCTACAAAAGCTTCTACATCTTCCTCTTTAATTTTATCGAGTAGAACATTCTGTCCTTCTATAATAATATCTACCACTTTTGGTTCTATCTTACAAGAGATAAAAGGTGATAAATCTTTCGGAATTACTGGGATACTTTTTAAAATCTTCTGGGTTATGCTTTCCCTTACTTGAATAGTTACTTTTATTAATGGGTTTTCTCCCTCAACAATATTTAATCCTTCTTCCAATACGGGTGGTACTTTTACAGTTAGTGTTTTGGTAATTCCATTTACATCAATAGGAATAGTTTCTAACGACTCTATACTATTTATTTTAGAATAATTACCAAATATTTTTATTTTGTCTGGATTAGCTAATATTTGGGATATATAATATCCTGGAGCTGGTTTTCCATTTATTCTTGGCTTTACTTGTAATATTTTTTCAGGATATCCCAGAGTTAAAGAAATGGATACTTCTACAAAATCTGGCTCAATCTTTACTTCTTTAATTTCATTTCCATTTGCATCTAAGGCTTTTAACTTTATTTTCTTATTCAAATCATCCTTAATTCCAGAAATATCAATAGGGCATATGATTCGTTTAATTTTTTCTAACATACTTTGGGCAGCAGTTATTTCAACTTGAGGAGGATTCAATTTTGGTTCATTCGATAAAGAATATCCTTTTTCGGGTATACCTATTAAACTATATTCAACTTCTACCGTTTTCGTTAAAATTCTTTCTACTTCTACATTAATCTCAGGGGGAATAACTCTGATAATTTTTATATTCTTGGGAGGGACAACCTTTATTTTCAATTTATAAGTACCTGGTTGGTCAATTTCTGAAAAATCTATAACTCCAAAAATCTGATCAGAAGAGATATTAGTAATTATATTCTTAGGTCCTTTTATCCCCACGCTTATATTTGTAGGAAATTCTTTAATAGCTAAATCTTCTTGAAGATTTTTGGTAGTAATAGATGCATTGATAAAAGTTTCTATTATCGGATTTTCTCCACTAGCTGCGTACAACCACAAAATAATAGCTAAAAATATAGAAATTATTTTAATATCGATATTTTCTAACAGCCAACTTTTTAACTCTTTCATTTATTATTTTCCTCTGTTGCTAAAAATTATATTCAGAAATTATTTTGGGCTTATATAAATGAATCAATAATTTTTTAAGTCCTTGAGGCTCTAGTGGACGAGTAATCTTTGCGTCTAAGGCAACTGAAATATTTCCTGTTTCTTCTGAAACGATAATCACTAATGCATCTGTCTGTTCACTTAAACCTAAAGCCGCCCTATGCCGGGTGCCAAAAGATTTATCAATATCTTTTCTCTCACTCAAAGGTAAAATACAATTTGCAGCAATTATTTTATTCCCTCTAATAATTACTGCTCCATCATGTAATGGTGAATCAGGCATAAAGATAGAATAGAGTAACTCAGGAGAAAACTCGCTGTTTAAAACGATACCAGTTTCTAAAATATCTTTTAAGCCAACTTCTCTCTCTAAAACCACTAAAGCTCCTTTATGTTTAGCAGAAAGCATAGGTATAACCATAACTAAACCATTTATTAATTGTTCAATATCTTTATTATCTTCTTTATGTAGAAAGGAAGTGTTTATGAAAAATCCTTTCTTCCCCATCTTTAACAATCCTCTTCTTATTTCTGGTTGGAATATTATTGGTATAGCTACAGCTAACATAGCCATAGCCCCTTTTAAAAGCCATCCAATAGTCCGAAGGCCAAGTTGTTCAGCAATAAAAGAAGAAATAAAAAGGATAACTAAACCTTTAATTAATTGTACAGCTGGAGTATCTTTAATCAATAATATTATATGATATAACAAAAATGCGATAACTAATATATCTATAATATCTAAAAAATGAAATGAGATAGACACCCAATTATCCTTCTTTCATCAATAATTATAAGATTGTCAGGGGAATAAACTTCTCCCCGAAACCCCTCCTTTATCATTTACTATTCCTTTTCGTTTTATATAAAATTTTTCAACCTGGTTAGAGTACGTTACTTGCATTTTAAACTTATGCCCGGGAAAACGAGCATAATAATTCATTTTTGAGCATCGGTATTTCAGAGAAATTCCGATGCTCAAAAATCATCTTTCCATTTCTTGCTATTTTCAAATTTTAAAAGTTTATATATTCTTCTCTATTAACAATTATAAAATTATTTTCCCTTATAATCAATTACATTTTATAACAAGAGAGCTAACATTGCCTTTTGTACATGCAATCTATTTTCCGCTTGATCAATTACCACAGAATTTACTCCATCCATAACCTCATCGGTTATCTCTTCCCCGCGGTGAGCAGGAAGACAATGTAGAACTATTACATCATCTTTTGCTTTACTTACCAAATTACGATTTATTTGATAAGACTTAAAGCATTCTCCCTAACTTCTTTTTCTTCCTCAAATCCCATACTAGTCCAAACACCAGTATATATAATATCAGCTCCCTCAGCAGCCTTTCCTAGCTCATGAATGATTTTTATCCAACTACCTATTTTCTTTGCATCAACTTGGGCTTTTTCTATAATCTCAGATCGAGGTTCATAACCTGAATGTATGCTAATTTAAGGCCTAACAATTTCCTTTTTTTCCTTAATAGTCAATAAATCACCTAATGCTTGACAAGGGTGAAATAGATCGGATAAACCGTTGATTACTGGAACTGTAGCAAATTTTGTTAAATCTAATATTAGCTTATGACTAAAAGTTCGAGCCATAATCCCATCTACATAACGATACAAGAGTTGGGCAATATCTCTTGTAGTTTCTCTCTGACCTAATTTTATATCATCAGGTCCTAAATATATGGCTTCTCCTCCTAACTGAATCATTTCTGTTTCAAAAGAAACCCTAGTTCTTAAAGAAGATTTTTGAAATATCATTCCCAAAATCTTCCCCTTTAAAACAGGTTGGTTTTCCTTGGAGTAATGCCTTAACTTAATAATTTCCGCAGTTTCTAATATTTGAACAACTTCTTCTCTGCTCAGGTCATCAATAGATACTAAATTTCTTCCTTTTATATCAATTGCTATATTTACAATTCTCCTCCTTGTAAAAATATCTATTTACATATTTTGAAGTAGATGCGGAAAGCAAAGCAGGGTAGTTTAGTTTAAAGTCTAACTTATCACCCACATTTATCTCTTCTGCAAGATCTGTTATATCAATTATTAAATGATCACTGCTTGCTCCTACTATTTTTATGCCCTTTTTAATGGGAATAATATTATTAATATGGACATCTTGCTTCCCTAAAGCTAAAATCGCTCTTTTTCTTAGACCCAAATCTTGAAAAACAGGGATTTCTCCAAAAGCATCACGGCCAATCTCCCCCTGAGGTAAAGAAGGTTTTACCTTGAGTTCTATAACTTCCGCAGTTAGTATAAATGTATCCTGATAGGTTCCATCTAGATTACGAGATCTGGCATCATCCTGACCAAGAAGAATCCCTACTCCTACCCTCAACTGATTTATTCTTTCTGGTATTATACCATCTTCTACCAATTTTAAAACACTGGTATTCCCCCCAGATATTACTTCTAAATTAATACCAAAACTATGTTCTATCTCTTCTGCTAATTTAACTAGTTTGGTTAGACTTTCTAGAGAAGGCATTACTCCACTTATACAGCAAAAGTTAGTTCCTATACCAATTAATTTTACCCCTGGTAACTTAACAATTTTCTCTACTATTATTAATACATCATCAGGCCTCACCCCTTCTCTTAAATCACCTAAATCTACCATTAGAATTATTCTATGAATAGTATCATTTTTTAAAGCCTCTTGTGATAATGACTCAATAACGGATATTTCAGAATTCAGACTTATATCAGCCCATTTTATTACTTTATCAACCTCACTAAGCATTGGGATTCTAATCAACATCATTTCTGCCTTAATTCCCATTTTTTTCAACATCTGAATATTTTTAATTCGAGAATCGCCCAAAGTTTTTATCCCTCCATCAATCATAGCTTGGGCTACTTCAGGAATAGCGCTACAACCTTTAGTAATTCCCACTAGTTCGATTTTGTATTGCAAACATAAATTTCTGATATATTCTGAATTTTTTTTAATTTTGCGCAAATTAATATTTAATCGTGGATTTTTTAGCATTATTTCCTCATCTCATTATAAGCGCCACTACAAAAAATTATCAAGGGGTATTAACTTTCTCTCCTAAACTCCTTTATCCATCGCTATTTATTTTCGTTTTGGCGATATCTTACCTGATTTTGGCAAACTTATTAAAATCAATTACTTATTTTAAATAAGAATTTATTAGGATCATCGAATTTTTAAAGAAATCCCCATTATCCTTAATTTAATCATATCACAAATAAAAAATTAAAAAAAAAGAGAGAAAGGCTCGCTTATAAACCTTTCTCTCCCTAAATCAGCAAAATAATTATCTTTTAGAAAATTGGTATCTGGCTCGAGCTCCTCTTTGACCATATTTTTTTCTTTCTTTCATTCTTGCATCTCGGGTTAATAGACCCTCTTTTTTTAGAGCTAACCGTAGAGTGGGGTCATATCGTAGGAGAGCTCTGGCAATTCCATGTTGTATTGCTCCCGCCTGACCGGTAAAACCTCCTCCTTCTACCTTAGCAAAAACATCTAATTCAGTTCTTTTTTTTGCCACTTTTAACGGTTTTTCTACAATATTTAATAAGGTCTCTCGTTCAAAGTAATTATCTAATGTTCTATTATTAATTTTTATATTCCCCTTACCGGGGGCTAACCACACTCTGGCAATCGAAGTTTTTCTTCTTCCTGTGCCATAGGTTTTTGCTTGTGCCAAATTTTTGACCTCCTTTTCAGCGTTTAATCGATTTTTTCTAACTTTTGGGCTTGATGAGGATGTTCTTCTCCTCTATAGATTTTTAACTTTTTTATTACCGCTCTGCCTAATTTATTGTGCGGAATCATTCCTTGTACGGCTTTTTTTAAAACTAACTCTGGCTTTTTCTGTAATAGTGTTTCTAAAGTAGTACTTTTTAAACCACCTGGATAAGAAGTATGATATCGGTATATCTTCCCCTTAAGTTTATTACCAGTTACTTTTATCTTTTCTGCATTAATAATTACCACATAATCACCTAAATCCATAGAAGGTGTAAAGGAAGGTTTATTCTTCCCTCGTAAAATTGAAGCTACTTGGGTAGCTAATCTTCCCAATACTTTTCCTTTAGCATCAATTAAATAC
>Ga0209834_10000707_pt1 | contig 19884 bp, 13 predicted proteins | sample Mar14236cmmetaG_FD_184134 | JGI IMG/M metagenome (GOLD analysis project Ga0209834, IMG submission 184134) | Marine hydrothermal vent microbial communities from Guaymas Basin, Gulf of California to study Microbial Dark Matter (Phase II) - Marker... ...
AGCCAATCCAGTGCTTCGATATCGAGATGATTTGTCGGTTCATCGAGAAGCATCACATCAGGTTCTGTTAGCAATATTCTGCATAAAGCCAGACGTGTTTGCTCACCGCCGCTTAAGGATAATATCTTTCGAGTGAGCATCTCCTTTTTGAATCCAAAGCGTGTAGTCACTTTTTCGAACGTAATTTCAAAATCATATCCTCTATTTCTTTCATATTCAGAAAGAATTGAACTGACTTGTTCGGGGATGAGATCTTCAAGATGATCTATTTTTTGCTTCAATACTGCTAATGTCGGATTGCTATCCCACAGGAAAGAAATTCCCGACTTTGTTGTCGGCAAGTCCAATTCTTGAGGAAGATACCCGATCGAAAGTTCAGGTTTATGATATAAAACACCTTCGACCGGGTTAATCTTCTTTCTCAAAATATCCAGCAGTGTCGATTTGCCACAGCCGTTCTTTCCTATCAAGCCAATCCTGCTCTGCTCATGAACTGCAAATGAGACATTCTCAAAGAGCATATCCGCTTGCGTATCATAGCGATAGGCAATGTTGTCAGCCCTGATTATTTGCATAGGATCTCCATTCACCTTACGCAGTGAGCAGCTCCGATTCGCGCTCTTCCATAAACTGATTCGAATAGAGCCGGTAGTAGTAACCTTTTAATTTTATCAGCTCATGATGAGTTCCCATTTCCGTAATCTTGCCTTTTCCGATAACAAGGATTCGATCTGCCGAACGTATCGTTGAAAGACGGTGAGCGATAATGAAACTCGTCCTATCTTCAAGCACTTTATGAATTGCATCCTGGATTTTCTGTTCGGTTTCTGTGTCAACCGAGGAGGTTGCCTCATCGAGTACAAATATTTTTGGATCGGTGAGAATTGCACGGGCAAATGAGATGAGCTGCTTCTCGCCGGTAGAGAGTAAGCTTCCGCCCTCGCCGACTTCAGAATCGTAGCCATCTTGCAGATTAGAGATAAATTCATGAGCATTAACCAATTTGGCAGCTTCGATGATCTCTTTATCAGTTGCATCGAGTCTTCCGTACGATATGTTCTCTTTTATCGTTCCGCTGAAAAGATGTGGTGTCTGGAGCACATACCCAAGATTGGAGTGGAGCCAGAGCAACGACCTTTTTCTATAATCTACACCATCGATAAGCACTTCGCCCTTTGTTGGTTCGTAGAATCTGCATGCGAGATTTACTATCGTACTTTTGCCCGAGCCGGTTTCGCCGACCAGGGCAATCGTCTCTCCTGCCCGCACTTCAAGATTGAAATCATCAAGCACATACTCGTCGTCTTTGTAACCGAAAGACACATCCTTAAAATGAATATTTCCATCAATTTCGGGCCAATTCTCTTTTTTGCATTCAGTGATGTCTCCATACTCATCAACAACTTCTGACGTGTCCTGAATATCGGGTTTTTCATCGATCATAGAGAAAATTCTCTCTGCCGACGCCTGGGCGTTTTGGAGCTCTGCAAAAACACGCGAGAGTTCACGAAGGGGTTCGAAGAATTGCACTGTGTATGAGATGAACGCAACAAGAGTACCATAAGATATGACCCCAAGAATAACACCTGCCCCACCTCTCCAGAGCACCAATCCGGTTCCGATACTTCCGAGTGTCAGCACGATCGGCAAATATAGTGCGGAGAAAATCGCTGAACGAACTGAAGAGCGATTCATCCTGGTTGTTATCTCCTGGAACTCGCGAAGATTCTCTTCTTCACGAACAAGCGTTTTTGTAGTTTTTGCTCCTGTGATACCTTCACTAAATGCACCTGTGACCTGAGAATTTATCTTTCTGACTTTCCTGTATGCCTTGAGAATTTTCTTTTGGAAATACAAACTTATCACAACTAACACAGGAACAACAGTGAACGCGATCAGCGCCAATTTCCAATTCATGAAGAGCATCACGAACACAATACCAATCATGAGCGAGACACCCCATACCATATCAACCAGCCCCCATGAGATAAACTCGCCCAAACGGGTGCTGTCCGACGTCATTCTCGTCATGATCCAGCCAACAGGAGTTTTATCATAATAATTAAACGAAAGCTCCTGAAGATGCTTGAAGCCAGCACTTCGAATGTCATAAGATATGCCCATCTCGATCTTTCCTGCAATCGCAATAAAGAAGTAGATATTCAAGCTCTGCAATGCAACGAGCACGAAGTACACCACACCAAAGGCTACTATTCCATCTGTGTTTTGCGGAACGACGAAATGGTCGATCGCATATTTGGTCATCAGCGGGAATATCACATCGATACCTGCCAACGCCAGCATGAAGAAGCCGAGAACCGCTAACTTCTTTTTATAGGGTTTTATGAACTGATACAATTTTTTCCAGAGCGATATATCAAACCGCTTTGTATATTCCTGTTCTTTATAAACACTCATTTTTTTTATCCTAACCTGGACAAGCCAGAAACATAATAAATTCTGCCTCAAAGACTCGAAGACACAAAGTTCAATTAATTTTTTTTCTTTTTGTTCTTCGCGCCTGGTGTCTTTGTGGCTAATATCCATTCAGCATTCTTTTTTCTCCCAAAAATTACAAGAAATTTATTGAGTTTCCATTTTATTAAGCTGTTTCCAATGAATTTTCTTTTTTATTAATGCCGATTTTTACGTTATTCTTTTCGAGTTCTGTTTCCAGTTCCTCTTCAAGAGAATTCTGAATAATCCAGATACGCTTATACAAGCCATCCTGATTTACCAGTTCTTCATGAGAACCGATCTGAATGAGTTCGCCATGCTCAAGTACAAGTATGATGTCCGCTTCGGAAAGTGTGGTCAGCCGATGTGAGATTATGAAGGTTGTTGCTTTCTGGGCTCTCTTGTTCAATTGAGCTCTTATTGCAGCATCGGTTTCCATATCAACAGCGCTTAATGAATCATCAAATATCAGAATTGGGGTGTTCATAATCAGAGTTCTTGCCATTGCTACTCTTTGTTTCTGACCACCGGACAAAGTTACACCACGCTCACCAACTGCAGTTTCATATCCCTTTTGGAAATCCAATATGACATCATGAACTGAAGCGATCTGTGCTGCCTCGAATATCTCGTCATCCTCAGAATTATTTCTGCTCATTCCGATATTCTCCTTAAGAGTACGAGAAAACAGAAATGGCTCCTGAAGCACGATTCCGACATTTTTTCGGATGGCATGTTTATCAAGATCTTTCAATTCCTTGCCATCTATGGTTATCGAGCCGCTTGTGTAATCATACAAACGCGGAAGAAGATGAACCAGCGATGATTTTCCCGAACCGGTCGGACCAAGAATTGCAACTATCTGTCCCGGCTCAATTTTGAAAGAAATGTCCTTCAAAACGGGCTTTCCGGGTTCATACTCAAAGCAGACATTCTTAAACTCGATTCTCCCTTTTACGGTTATTTCTTCATTATCGCTAAATTTTTCTGTGGGCTCATCGAGAATCTCATGAATACGACCGACTGACACCATTGTCTTACCCATATCGGTCAGCACTCGCCCCATCTGCCTGATAGGCCAGAGCATCATACCGACAAATGTTGAGAATGCGAGTAGTGTTCCGAGAGTTATCAACCCTTTTGCAGCCCAGAAAGTTCCGAGAATGAGGACTGCCGCGATCTGTATCAGAGAGATGAAATCCGAGATCGACCAGTACCACGCAAGGAGCCGGATCAGTCTATAAGTGAGGTCACGATATTCGCAGTTCTTGGCATCAAACTTATCCATTTCGTGGGCTTGTCGGGCAAAAGCGCGCACCACTCTTACGCCGCTTAAGTTCTCCTGAAGTACTGTTGACATTCTTCCTTCAGATTCGTCGGAAAGCTGGAATGCCTTTTTTACTTTGAGGAAGAATATCACTGCAAATCCGAAAATAAAAGGTACAAGCGACATGGAAACAAGTGTCATCGGGACGCTCATTGGTATCATGAATGAAAGTGCAAACCCGACCATGAATAATGCTCTTCCCACTTCCACGAACTGGATTGCAAGAAACCTTCTTATGGTTTCCACATCAGAAGTGCATCGCTGTATAAGATCGCCTGTTTTTGATTTCACATGATAATTATATGGTAATAGCTGAAGATGGTTATACACTCTGTCGCGTATCTTTTGAGCAATAGATTCAGACGCCATTGCAGACCATTTCCCTTTGAAGTAGAGAAATATTCCTCTTATTAAAGTGATAACAATAAGAAATATGCTGCAGACCCAGAGCTTGCCGACCAAGCCGGAGCGACCGCCCATGAAATCATAAGCACTCGAGAATACCGGCTTGAGCCAGCCCTGAGCTTCGAGAGCTTTTTCACCAATAATAGAGTCAATGGTAACACGCAGTACCATTGGCCAGAAAAATGAGAGAAATGTAGCCATTCCAATTGCTGCAATGGATATGATATAGAGGGCTCGGTTGCCCTTCATAAATTGCCATAAATAATATAATTTTTTCATAAAGACCTGCTTGAAAACATATTGATTAACATAAAATTAAATGCTATCTTGATTTGAATCCGGTGCTTTATTCTGGAATGTAATACTAAAAAAGCCACGGATTTGCTCGTCCGTGGCTTACATTTTAAAATGTTATATTATTGAATGAACCTCGGACGGGATGTTGTAGAAACAACTGAAAAGCACACTATTTGTATTGTAGATAGACTGGTTGCGTCATTAGGAATCAGTCGGATCATGCTGCGAACCTCCATCCGAAATATTTTATTTGAGCCAAAACTGGTATGCTAACTCTTGCAGTGTCAAGAAAATGTGATTTTTTGTATGCTCTTTGCTAAGTAATTTGCTATTAATATTAGAACACAAACCCACGCAGATTGGATAAATTTTCGCTGATAAAGAATTAACCTTTTCTTTGTTTTCATAACGTTTTTATCTGTATCCTATTTTCCTCTTGTTCCCAAAGCTTTAGGACGTTAAATGCGAAGTAAATTTAACTGTTCCCTCTTTGGGAATGCATCTTCTTCAAATGAAAAACCTTTTCAAAAACTTGAGAATGTCTGCTGTGCTGTAATCCACGGAGTAGTCTATTGTGGAGTGCATCGAGCTCCTCGATGTAAAAGCATTGAGCAATTAAGACGACTAAGTCGGCTACCTCAAATAAAAACAATTGTCATCCTCGAGTAGGGTGTTTTTAACTCACGACGCCTGTCACGGCGTAACAAAGTGAAGACGGAACGGATCTCCCTGTAGGATAAATCAATGTTTTTGCGAGATTCTTAGTTTCACTTCGTTACTCTTAGAATGACAATTTTCTTTTTTTGGATTGTTAATTTATTAGTCTCATATACCACCAACAAAACCCAAAAATGTCATTCCCGATACCCATCGGGAATCCAGAATTTTAACCTTCCCGAAACTCGATCCATCAGGTGTCAGAACAGAGGAATTTTTAATTTTAAATTTTATCAGTATTAATCAGCATAATCAGCGATCATCTGTGTGCTATTTTTTTTTAATATTCTATAATTTCATCCCCGATGAAAAACTTGACACCAGTTATTGTGCAAAGGACTTATGTGTCAATTCAAAAAGGAGTTGAAAATGCCGAAAGTTAGGACCTTTGCAGCTAAATTAGCTCATGCAAGTGCCGGTAAGAGAAAAGCTGTCTGCCCAGTATGTAATACTGAAATGACTACCATAAAAATTATCCGAAATCGACATAAAGATGGTAAGTGGTCTCCTAAGAGAGAAGTTGTTCAGATCTGTAAATGTAATGAGAAGGAGATCTTAGGATAAGATTGTTATTTTCATAATTGCATTTGGCTTTTTGCCAAATAATCCTCTTATCGCAATTGATGAGAGGATTTTATATATAAAAAATTTAGGATAATAAATATTATGAAGAAAAAAATATTCTTGGTAATCCTATTCATTTTCGCTATTGTATTGAATTCTTTTGCATCAGACGATCCCGGGAAATACGGCTTTCAGATACTAAAGATCGGTCTCAGCGCCCGAAATGCCGGCAAAGCGGATGCGGTTATTGCTTCTCCTGGGGACGCAACTATTTTTTGGTCAAATCCTGCTGCCGTGCAGATCAGTCCTTCATCAAATTTCTGCTTCAATCACAACAGTTACATCTTTGATAATAATATTGAAAACGCCTCACTTATTGTACGCAATGGTAAAAGCAGCTGGGGTTTGGGGCTTACATATCTTGATTATGGTATGATCGATAAAACCGATGCACAGGGTGATACTATTGGAGAATTCCATCCTCTCGACATCGTTTCAAGCTTCACCTATGCGAGAAGGATTACACCAAGTATCTCTCTCGGTGCAAATCTGAAATTCGTTTATGAAAAGATCGATACTGATGCAAGCTACGGCTTCGGTTTTGACCTTGGTGCCATCTACGATTCATTTATAAGAGGGCTAAATTTTGGAATAGTCATCCAAAATGTCGGCACTTCATCAAAGCTAAAAAAAGAAAGTATTCGTTTCCCGCTCGTAATGAAGCTTGGTTCGCAATATTCATGGGAAGTGAATGCCCAGAATGTGCTCACTTTTTCCGGAGAATTCGCCAAATATTCTTCAGAAGGGCTTAAAACAAATTTCGGTTTTGAATATGGTTTTGCTGATATGATATTCTCCCGCCTGGGATATAAATTTAACTATGATGAGCAAAATGTCACTGCCGGCATTGGCATAAAACTCAATGATTTCAACTTTGATTACGCTTTCACACCTTATCAAAATGACATCGGCACTGCTCATCGATTTTCAGTTGCATATAACTTTTAGGATTGCTTTATGAAAAAGATCGCACTCATACTTTTGTGTCTTACCTGCGCTTCCCAGCTTTTGGGAAAACCAAACTATTCTTCTCATGAACTTATAGCACGTTTTTCTGAGAAAGTAGTAATCAAAGACGGCACTACGGGCATCGATGCATTTGATAATTTCCTTGATAAGTTCGGTATTTTATCATCAGAACCAATTATTGAGAAGCCCGATCTCCATATTTATAAATTTACATGTGAAAAGGAGATTGATTTTTCTGCGATTATTGAACTTTCACAAAAAGATGAATCGATCATCTATACTCAGCCGAATTATCTGAATGAGATGCTCTCCATCACGCCAAATGATCCCTATTATTATCAACAGTGGGGACTTCCAGCAATCAATGCAGATAATGCATGGGAAATCGAAAAGGGTAATGAGCAGGTTATTATTGCGATCATTGATTCCGGCATAGAATATGACCACCCTGATCTCGAACAAAACATCTGGATAAATCATGGCGAGATACCGGATAATTATATCGATGATGACAATAATGGCTATATCGATGACTGGATGGGATGGGATTTCACAGATACAAATATTGTTGATGCGATGGGTGATTTTCGAGAGCGCGACAACGATCCCAGAGACGACCTCGGACATGGAACACATATTGCAGGTATTATTTCTGCACAAACCAATAACCACCTTGGCGTATCCGGTACCACATGGTTCGCTAAATGTATGAATCTCAGAGCTGGTTTCCGTACCACACTTGGTGGCTATCTTGAGGATGATGACGTGTCCGCTGCTATCGTCTATGCTGCTGATAACGGTGCGCAGATAATAAGCATAAGCTGGGGAGATGTGATCTTAGCTCCCATTATTAATGATGCCTGCAATTATGCTTATGATCTTGGCGTCTCTATTATAGCTTCTGCCGGTAATGAAAGCGGTGTTGGGCTTTTGTACCCTGCAGCTCTCGATAATGTGATATCTGTCACAGCTGTTGATGAAAATCTGAAAATCTGCTCATTCTCCAGTTATGGCGAAGGTATCGACCTCTGCGGACCCGGTTTGAGCATTTACAGCACCTATCTAAATAATGATTATAAAAATGAAAGCGGCACCTCTATGGCAGCTCCCTTTGTAGCAGGATGTGCCGGCTTGCTCCTTTCGCAAAATCCCCTGCTCTCAAATATCGAAGTGTACAATCTGATAAATATTTCTTGTGACGATCTTGGCGAAAACGGCTATGATAATGTTTATGGATACGGAATCATAAATGCAGAAAAACTTATGCTAAATGCGGGAATTGATATAAAGCCCCAGTCTGCAATTTTCTATCCCCCATATAATTCCGGCTACACGCAGAATATCCCAATTGTTGGAACTGCATACTGTGAAAATTTCTTCTGTTACACTCTTGGATTCACAACCAAACAGGAGCCCGTTGAAAATGACTGGCTCGATGTCGTTACCCATAACCCTGAGCCAACCTTATATACTGATCCTGTTATTGATGACACTCTCGGCACATTTCTTCTATATGGAATTCAGGATTCAACCTATTACATCCGCCTTTCCGTAAAAGATATTCACGGAACAAATTATATAGATATCGTGAAAATAAGTGTGGATAGAACACCACCCCAGTTCGTTGAAAATGCAACTGCTTCGACATATCGATATAATTTCGATAAAAAGGATTATTACATCCTCTCAACTGCAACCGAGCCCTCACAATTCTATGCAACCTGCTTCTCAGCCGATGCAGACACCTTCTCACTTATTCAAAAAAAATACAACTACTTTTCTACCATGAGACTTCCTCAACACCTCCCTGACGAATCCTACTCATTCTCTCTATCAATCCGAAACCATGCAGGTCTTACTGCAACTTCAGGTATTTTTGCTGATGCAATTACAATTGATAGTGGTACAATTCCTACAAGTGGATTCGACCCTATCGCTTCTTATGCTCATTCAGTATATCTCTGTGCGAATAACTATGATATAAATGGAAACGGCAAAATCGAACTTGTATTTATGGAATTCCCTGATGAGGGTTCTTACGGTCCTGTGCGTTTCTGTGAATATGATGACAATAAAATCGATATCGTTCATACAATGAACAATGAATTTATTCCCTGGAGTATCGGTGATACAGATTTGGACGGCAACCACGAGATCCTCGGAAATAAGGCAGATTCCATGCTTATATTTGAAGCAGAGACCTCAACTTCCTTCCCAACCAGATATGTTAACTCCATCAAAGATGCTTACACCGGCACATTTTATGATTTCAATAACGATGGAATCGATGATGTAGTAATCCGTTCTGCTGATATTATGGGAACCTACTCTTATTATGATGTGTACTCCAGAAGCGGAGATAATTTTAATCTGGAATGCAGGATACTCAATAACACACACACTTATTCCAGAAATGAACTCTCCCCATACATCCGGTTTGGCGACCTCAATAATGATGGCAAAAGAAATATTCTTTTCTCTGATATAGACGGTGATATTTTAATATATCAAATAAATAATAATTACTCGGTTGAGCGAATTGATTCTTTAAAAATCCCTATTCCTAATGCTTATTACAATGCAATTGGCGACTTCGATGGTGATGGACTTCTCGAATTCATCGTGGGGGGCTATGCAGACAGTGACGATGTGAATGATCAATTCTGGCTTTACGGTATTTATAAATACATCGATGGAAATCCCACCCTTCTCGATTATATCGAGATCGCAGGTGTCAGTTCAAACAATGGCTTATCCTTAGGTGATCTTGATGGTGATGGAGCTGATGAGATCATTATTGCAGCAGCACCGGATATTTATATCTTCAAATTAATCGAGACTGCAAAATCTTATGAGGTTGTCCCACAATGGGTCGGCTCATCTTATAGAACCTATCAGCCGGTATGTATCGATGCAGATAATGACGATCAGTCCGAAGTTGCTTTTAACCGATATGATGCAAATGATTCACTTATGCTCGTTCTGTCCTCATATCCTACAGATCCTCCTGCTCCTTCAACTCCCATGCCGCAGAATTTCTTTGGCAGACCTATTAACAAGCACCTTGTTTCCTTCACATGGAATGCCCAAATAGCAGATTCTTTTTATCTCTATAAAGAGCAAAATCAGAATATTGAAGTGACAGCAATTCCTGGCACCGAAACCTCATATTCTGATACCAATATCATTCCTGACAGTCTATACAAATACTACTTATCAGCACTGAAAGACGGGCAGGAAAGTTACAAGACCTTGCCGCTTGAGGTCATTCCAATTGATCCGCCAACTTTGCTTTCAATTCAAATGATCTCATTGAATAGTATTTTGCTCAATTTTGATAAAACTCTGCACAAGAATTGCGAGCAGGTTTCCAATTTTTATGTGGGCATCTATGGATATCCCGAATCAGTTATTCCGACAAACACCCAACTTAGTTTGCTTCTGACTTTTGCAGAAATCTTCGACGAGACGGATTCTCCTTTCACAATCGAAATTGAAAACATTGTTGGAATTTTTAACACATCAATGGCAGACACCCTTGCTACGTTCACGTATCATGAAGATCTTACCAGACCATATATTGTCTCCAGCACGCTTGAGAATGACAAAGAAGTTCATATCGACTTTAATGAAACTGTTGATCATATCAGTGCTGAAGATGCTTCAAACTATACTCTGCTATTCCCCGAGCAAGCAACTAACAGCATTTCCCAGATTCAGGTCAATAACGAATCGGTCATACTTACTCTTGCCCATAAGATCAAACCTGTTGGTGAACCCTACTTTATTAAGATTTTCAATGTAACCGATCTTGCGGGTAATTGCATTCTGCCCGGGAAAAACCTCATTAAGATCACGATCCCGATCACCGATCTTGATAATGTTACTGTATTCCCGAATCCTGTAACGATTGAAAATGAGGTAATTTATTTCCAGAACTTACCTACTTCGGGCTCTGCTGATTTTTATATCTTTGACCTTGCGGGGAATCTCATGAACAACTTCACGGCAGAATTTCTTTCAGAAGATTATAATAGGGCAGAGTGGGATCTTTCGAATCAATCTGGTAAGAAAGTGGCATCCGGAATGTATTTTTATTTGATAAAATATTCGGATTTATATAAAAAAGGTAAAATTGCGATAATTCGATAAAGGTGAATGATAATGATTACTTATGATTGGCAGCAAAGAATGAGAAAAGACACTCTTGATTTCCTTGAGCACAAGATACCGGATAAGGACTATGATTTTGAAATTATCTATAATGCATATCCTGAACGAGTCAATGGAGAAGTACCTCAGCCCGTGGTCACGTATGTTGCAAAAGAAATGCGAAAAGTTATTCAAAACGATCCTGATACCTATATTGATTTTTTGCTGTTTATTCAAAAAAATAAGGGCGATAACGGCAAAAAGATCTTTAATTACGTAATGAGCAAAGTGGCGTTGAAACATCCCGGCAGCTATGATGAAATTTTCAGGAAGGCGCTTAAAGATACTCATGATAAAAGCGAGATAAAGAAAATATGTGATAATATTATTCTTCCACTACTCAAGAAATATCCGGATAAATATATTGATGATGTTATCACCACTGTCCGCCATGTACCCAAAGATGATGTCATCGATTGCGCATTTGCAACGCTTTGTAAATACATGAAAACAAATAAAACACAAGCGAAGACGATCAATCAAAAGATCGACTCCTTTTGGAATTCCGAAAACAAGATGATACGAAACGGTATTGTGCAGATATTGAAATGTTTATATAAAATTGATAAAAGACTCTACCGTGATACCTACAGATCCTATCAATCAACCTACAATCCAAACTTCATTGAAATTCTTGCTGATTCTATTTCTGAGAATTCACAATTGATTCGTGAAATCGTCGAGAGATGGGAAAAGAGCGGAAATATTCGCATAAAGAAAGCTGCACATACTGCAGAAAAAACCCTGAAAAAATTAAAGAGAACATAATGGCACAAGAATATATATCAAAAGAAGGGCTTAAGAATCTTCGGAAGCGCTTAGAACATCTCATTCAGGAAGAACGCCCTGACATCATTGAAGAAATTGGTCGCGCACGGCAGTTTGGTGACCTTAGCGAAAATGCAGAATATCATGCTGCCAAAGAAAAACAGCGCTTTATTGAAGCTGAAATATCAAAACTTCAGGCAAAGATCGCAAGCTTGAAAGTCATCAATACAGAAGATATTGACAAGAATTCTATTCGTTTCGGGGCTATAGTTGAGCTTCTTGATATAAGAAGAGATAAAGTTTTAAATTATAAGATCGTTGGTGAAGACGAAACAGGAAAAACCAAGAGCATGAGAATGATCTCTTGTAAATCCCCAATTGCACAAGCTCTTCTTGGTAAAAACGTAGGCGAAACAGTCAAAGTAAAAGCCCCAGTAGGCATTTTAGAATATAAAGTAAAAAATATCACATACGAGGATTAAAATGAGCTTATATCGAATTGCATGGCTTCCGGGTGACGGCGTAGGAAACGACGTGATGGAAGCTGCTAAAATCATCCTGGACACCTTAGAACTGGATGCAGAATACATCCATGGTGACATTGGGTGGGAATTCTGGAAAACCGAAGGAAATCCCCTTCCGGACAGGACCGTTGACCTTCTTAATAATGTTGATTGTGCACTTTTTGGAGCAATCACTTCCAAACCAAAACAGGAAGCTGAAGCAGAACTTATTCCTGAGCTTCAAGGCAAAGGACTTGTCTATTCCAGCCCGATTGTCGGCTTGCGCCAAAAATTTGATCTGCACACAAATCTCAGACCCTGCAAGGCATTTAAGGGAAATCCTCTCAATTACAGAGATGACATTGATATTGTTGTTTTTCGTGAAAATACAGAGGGTCTATACGCAGGTGTTGAATTCCATCCAGTCCCTGAAAAAGTATTTGATGCACTTTTAAAAAACCACAAGAAAATGGCAAAATTTGCCGGCACACCTCTTGATGATCTTGCGATCTCATGCAGAATTTTCACAAGAGAAGCGTGCCACAGAATTGTACAAAATGCCTTTGAATATGCAAAAAAACACGGCTACCCAACTGTAACAGTAGTCGAAAAACCGAATGTCATTAGAGAAACTTCCGGACTAATGATACGTGAAGCACGAAAAGTCTCCCAGGAATATCCTGAAATCGAATTGTGGGAAACCAATGTCGATGCTATGGCAATGTGGCTTGTTAAAAATCCACAAAATTACGGAGTGCTCGTTGCGAGCAACATGTTTGGGGATATTATTTCCGACCTCTGCGCTCAGCTTGTTGGTGGACTTGGTTTTGCAGCAAGCGGAAATATTGGAGATAAGCTCGCAGTCTTCGAGCCAACTCACGGCAGTGCCCCAAAATATGCCGGTCAATATAAAGTAAATCCTATTGCAATGCTTATCACAACAAAACTTATGCTTGACTATTTAGGCGATACTGAAAAAGCTGATCGTCTGATGAATGCCATTGCAAAAGTTATTGAAGAAGGTAAGTTCCGTACTTACGATATGGGCGGCACTTCCTCAACATTTGACATGGCTAATGCCGTTGCAGAAAATTTATAGAAAAGGAATCTCATGACGAAATCATCAAAAGGTAAAGAACTGCAGGATAAGTTATCATATAAAAAGAAGAACTTCTGGAAAATTGTTTCGGAAAAAGAACGAGAAGATGCCTTTGTATTTGCTGATGAATATTGTGCATTCCTCGATGAAGCAAAAACAGAGCGGCTTTCAGTCGAAATTACCGAGCAAATATTGAAAGCGCGTAAGTTCGTACCACTTGATGCTGATGCACCCAAAAATGCAAAGGGATATTACAGAATAAATCGTGATAAGAACATTGCAATCCTACGTACAGGCAAAAAGGACATTTCACATGGATGCAATCTAATCGTTGCACATATCGATGTACCGCGAGTCGATCTGAAGCAGGTTCCACTTTCCGAAGACGAGACGACACAGCTCGGGATCATGTTGACCCATTACTACGGCGGAATAAGAAAATATCAATGGATGTCTATCCCGCTTGCACTGTATGGAGTTGTTATAAAAGAAGACGGTGCCCGTATCAATATTTCTATTGGCGATAATGACGGCGATCCTGTTTTCACCTTTGCCGATCTGCTTCCTCATCTTGCAAAAGACTATAATAATAAAAAAATCACAGAAGCTATAGATGCAGACAAACTTCAGCTCCTTTTTGGCTCAATACCTTTCCCTGATGATGAGATAAAAGATAATGTCAAATTGAACTGTTTGAATATTCTTCATGAAAAATATGGTATCACTGAAGAGGATTTTATCAGTGCAGAAATCGAAATTGTGCCGGCTTTCTCGAGTAAAGATGTAGGCATCGATGCCAGCATGGTCGGTGCATACGGACAGGATGACAGGGTATGCTCCTATGCCGCCCTTCGGGCATTATTGGACAGCGAAGAACCAATTCTTCCATCGATCGTATTTCTTGCTGATAAAGAAGAGATCGGCAGTGAGGGTAATACAGGCGCTCGTTCGGATTTCATTCTTGATTTCATTGCTGATATCATTGATTTTCAGGGATATGAAAGTTCCAAAATCTTGAGAAAAGTGTTAACAAAAACAAATATTCTTTCCGGCGATGTAACTGCTGCAATAAATCCCTCTTTCAAAGATGTCCATGAGAAACAGAACGCACCTCTCCTCGGTTATGGAGTATGTCTGACAAAATTTACCGGTTCAAAAGGAAAAAGCGGCTCAAGCGATGCACATCCCGAGTTCATTGCAAAACTGCGTGCACTCTTTAATTCACATGATATCAACTGGCAGATCGGAGAACTTGGAAAAGTCGATGCGGGTGGGGGTGGTACGATCGCAAAATTTATGGCTAAGCACAATGCAGAAGTCATTGATTGCGGAACACCGCTTCTTGCCATGCACTCTCCTTTTGAGATTTCCAGCAAAGGAGATATTTACTCAACTTATAAAGCTTATAAAATATTCTTAGAAAACTATGGGGGTTAACGATGAAAAAATTATATGTATTCATTTTATTACTTTTACTTCTTCTAACTCATTGCGCCCAACAAAAACCATATACTGAAATTCAGCAACCTATAAGCCAAAACGAGCAACAGATCCAGTATCTTGCTGAAGTTATAAAAATGAATTCTGATGCAATAGACCGGCAGGAAAAGCAAGTTTCCGATGATCTCCAGGTGCTCAACAGCAAACTAAATCAGATAATAGTGCTCCAGTCAAAAGTATCAAACTTAGAAGTGAAAGTAAACACTCTCGATTCTAAGATCGAAGCCCAAAGCAAAATTCTGACTCAGCTTAAATCATATCCTACTGTTGCAGACCAAACTCAGACTAAGCCCAAATCAGAATCAAACGAGATCACGCCAGAAAAACTCTATCAGACAGGACGGCAGTATTACGTAGATAAGGATTTCAGAAAATCGATCTCCACTTTCTCCGAATTTATCAAAGAATATTCCCAACATGATCTCGCTGCAAATGCACAGTACTGGATCGGTGAATGTTATTATTCTCTCGATCAGTTTGAAACTGCTATCTTCAACTTTGATAAAGTGGTAATTAATTATCCAGAATCCAATAAGATCGTTGATGCGAAACTTAAAATTGCACTCTGCCTGATAGGAATGGAGCAATATACCGGCGCTCTCACTCAGCTCAGAGAAATCCAAAAGCAGTATCCTGATTATGAACGTCTGGATATCGTGCGTGAAAGAATTGTTATGTTGGAGAACAGATAATATGAAAAAATATGTACTACCCGCCCTGATATTGCTTATTTTTACTTCGCTAATTTTTATGAATCTTCTATTTGCGCAAACGCCTTCACCCATGAATTGGGATGAAGAGGAAGAGAATGTCACATTTGAGCGTCCCCTTGAACTTCCGAAAGGTGACTTCAATCCTCATGAAAAAATGATAGAAGCTGATAATCTGTATAAAAGAAGAAAATTCAGCAAAGCCCGAGACATTTTCGAGATCATTACCTATATGAGCAAAGGTGATACTCTGGTCAAACGAGCTCAGTACCAGCTGGCAAACTGTTATTACAATATGCATCTATATGAAGACTCAATCTTCGAATATGAGCAGCTTATGCGTATGTTCCCTTACTCTCAATATAATGAAGATGCAAATTATAAGATTGGTACTGCCTGGTTTAAATTGTCTTATCCTCCTGCATACGATCAGCAAGAAACGATAAATGCGCTTCGGCAGTTCAATCATTTTATTGCTCAGTATCCAAAATCTGAACTCATCGATGAAGTTGAAAACATGAGAATCAAATGCACTAATAAGCTGCTGGAAAAGAAATATCTCAATGCTCATATTTATTATATGATGGGATACTATAATGCATCATTGATGTATCTTAACGAAATATTTGACGAGAATATTACCGGAGAGATCGAAGAAAACTCTCTTGAACTTGCTGCGAAGATCTATATTAAAAAGAAGAACTGGGACAAACTCGCTGATATTGGGGAACAATTCTCTTCACGGTATCCCGAACATCCATTTATAGAAAAAATAAACGCTCACATAACGAATTGATAATGAGATTGGGAATACTCGGTGGCACCTTTGATCCAATCCATTGTGGCCACCTTCGGATGGCAGAATATTGCCGCAATAAACTTCATCTGGATAAAATATATTTTATTCCTGCTGGTAATCCGCCCCATAAAAAACCACATATACCTTATGATTTGAGAGTTCGGATGCTTCATATGGCTCTAAATGGAAACCTCCATTTTGAAATCAAGGAACTTGAAAAGCAGGAGCATGCACGCAATTATACATACACCTATTACACTTTGCAAGAGTTGAAAAAAAAACATCCAAATGATGAGCTCTTCTTTCTTTTGGGAGAAGATAGTGTTGCAGAAATTTCAACATGGTTTAAATATAATGAATTATTGAATCTCGCTCAATTCGTCATTGTAAGCAGACCTGCAGATCCAAAAAATCATTCAAACAATTTCTCTTTCAGCCGGGAACTCTCATACCTCGAAATGCCAACAATTGATATCTCTTCCCAATGTATCCGTAATATGTGTTCCAAAGGACAGTCAATAAAAAGACTTGTCCCAAAAAAGGTTGAAGATTTTATTAAAAAAAATAACTTATATAAATAGAAAGAGGTTTCATGACTAAACATGTGTATTATTTCGGTAAAATAAAAACCGAAGGCAATAGAACAATGAAGGAAATCATTGGTGGAAAGGGAGCAAACCTGGCAGAAATGTCTAATATCGGAATTCCTGTTCCCCCAGGTTTTACCTTATCAACGGAAATATGCGATTATTTCAACAAACATAACCGGCACTATCCCGAAAATTTAAAGAGGGAGGTCGAAAATAACATTCATCTCTTGGAAAAGGAAATGAATCTGAAATTTGGAGATGCCCACAAGCCGCTTCTTCTATCAGTTCGTTCAGGTGCTGCCGTGTCCATGCCGGGTATGATGGATACAATCCTCAATCTCGGGCTCAATGATAAATCAGTAAAGGGTTTTGCTGAAACAACTAGAAATGCAAGATTTGTCTGGGATGCCTACCGGAGACTCATTCAAATGTTTGGAAATGTCGTTCATCAAATTGATTCTGAGCTTTTTGAAGATGTACTTACACGCATCAAAAACATGAAAAAAGTTACACTTGATATTGACCTGAACGCTGATGACCTTAAGCTGGTTGTCGAGCAATATAAAGAAATCTATAAAGAAGAAATGGGTGAGGAATTCCCTCAAAATCCTTACAATCAACTCTGGTCCGCAATCGATTCGGTTTTCAATTCATGGAGTAACGCTCGTGCTATAAAATATCGTGAGCTGAACAATATTACAGGACTTCTCGGAACAGCAGTGAACGTGCAGACTATGGTCTTTGGGAATATGGGTGACGACTGTGCCACAGGTGTTGCCTTCACGCGTGATCCCTCTACCGGTGAAAACAGATTCTTTGGTGAGTTCCTTGTTAATGCTCAGGGCGAAGATGTAGTAGCAGGAACTCGAACTCCTCAGGAAATAACAAAAGAAAACTCCATACGATGGGCAGAAAATAACGATATTCCTGAAAAGGAAAGACGAGAGAAATATCCCTCTCTTGAAGAATTAATGCCCAAAGTATATAAAGAACTTTTTGCAATTCAGAAAAGACTGGAAGATCATTACAAAGATATGCAGGACCTCGAATTCACTATTCAGAAAGGAACCCTGTTCATTCTTCAAACGCGAACCGGCAAGCGTACAGCAAAAGCAGCAGTAAAAATCGCAGTCGATATGGTGAAAGAAAAAATGATCGATCGGGATACTGCGCTTATGCGAATCGAGCCAAATCAGCTTGATCAGCTCCTACATCCCAGCTTTGATGATAAGGAAAAAGAAAAGGCGGAAACAGAGAACCGTTATCTCGCCAAAGGATTACCTGCATCTCCCGGTGCAGCGGTCGGTAAAGTTGTTTTCTACGCAGAGGAAGCAGTTAAATGGAAAGAAAGAAATGAAAAGACGATCCTTGTACGAACCGAAACTTCCCCGGAAGATATCGCCGGAATGGATGCTTCACGGGGTATTCTTACGGTACGTGGTGGAATGACATCTCATGCTGCTGTTGTCGCACGGGGAATGGGAAAATGCTGTGTTGCTGGCTGCGGGGATATCAATATCGATCTTAAAGCAAAGAAATTCTTTGTGAATGACCATGAAATTAAAGAGGGTGACTATATTTCTCTTGATGGCTCTACCGGTGAAGTCTTTGAGGGTAAGATCGGCACAAAATCTCCTGAATTTTCCAAGGAATTTGAACAGCTTATGAAGTGGGCTGATGAACGTGCCAGATTGCATGTCCATGCAAATGCAGACGCTCCAAAGGATTCCGGCATTGCACGTGATTTTGGTGCAGTCGGTATAGGTCTTTGCAGAACAGAACATATGTTCTTCGGCGACGACAGGATCGATTATGTTCGCGGTATGATCCTTGCAGATTCTCCTGAAGAAAGAAAATACCCCCTTGGAGAATTGAAGAAGAATCAGATCGAGGATTTCAAGGGTATTCTTGAAGTAATGCAGGGCCTTCCTGTAACGATCCGCTTGCTGGACCCACCACTTCACGAATTCCTTCCTGACCTGCAGGATGAAGAAGAAATCCAAAAATTGAGCAAGAAGTTCAAAAAATCAGCTCAAGATATTAAAGCTAGGATTAATCAGCTCAAGGAGTTTAATCCAATGCTCGGGCATCGTGGCTGTCGTCTCGGTATCACCTTCCCTGATATTTATAAGATGCAAATAGAAGCGATAATTGAATCTGCCTGCAAGCTCAAAGAAAAGGGAATCGATGCCAGACCGGAAATAATGATCCCACTTGTCAGCGATGTGAATGAATACACTTTTATTGAGAAACAAGCTCGTGAGATCGCATCACAGATTATCGGGAAATGCGGTGTTGACCTTCACTATAAAGTGGGTACGATGATCGAAATCCCGCGTGCATGTCTTGTAGCCGATGAAATTGCAGAGAATGCAGAATTTTTCTCTTTTGGCACAAATGATCTAACACAAATGGGATTTGGCTTTTCCCGCGATGATAGCGCAAAATTCCTTAAACAATATAAAGAGATCGGCATTTTAGATCATGATCCATTCCAGTCACTTGACCAGAAAGGCATCGGCGAATTGATAAAGATCGCCATCAAAAAAGGTCGAAAATCAAATCCTAAATTAATTATTGGAATTTGCGGAGAGCACGGCGGAGATCCCAACTCGATTGAATTCTGCCATAAAGAACACTTAAATTATGTGAGCTGCTCACCATTCCGTGTACCTATCGCACGCATTGCCTCCGCACAAGCTGCAATTAAAAATCCAAAATAATGAATATTATTAGTTATTTTAATAAACGCATAAAACTAATGAATATACTCGATCTCAAATTAGCGCAGATCGCTTCAGCACTTGTTATGTGGATCGTGATCAAGATATTTCCAGAGCTCACAAAAGTTGACTATATTTGGCTTGTTATACCAATAGTGCTCATCTCGATTCGTTTGTTTTATGT
>Ga0209834_10000714_pt1 | contig 19797 bp, 41 predicted proteins | sample Mar14236cmmetaG_FD_184134 | JGI IMG/M metagenome (GOLD analysis project Ga0209834, IMG submission 184134) | Marine hydrothermal vent microbial communities from Guaymas Basin, Gulf of California to study Microbial Dark Matter (Phase II) - Marker... ...
TGACTTGGTTAAGTTAAAAACCATTGCAGATATAACAAGAAAAGCATGGACAAAGAGAGGCAAATTAAAAAGCCCTACAATTAGGCATAGAAAATTATTTGAAAAAGCTTTTAGAGAATACGTTGGCTTCTGGACTAAGATAATTCATGAGGCTTTTCCTGAATATAATTTCAGGAAACATAAAATATGCATGTATAAGATAAAAGTATCAGAGGAAGCAGATAAGTATATACAGCGTATATTGCTGCCTATGGATTATCTTGATTATTCTCCTGTAGTTGATCCAAGATTAAAAGATGATGAGTGTATAATAGAAGATGATGTGTTATTATTAAAAGAGGAGTGATATTATGTGCAAATCAGTTATTAACACTATGGGGTCAAACAAAGAAATCACTGGTTACTGGTATGGATTTGATATACCAGTAATCTGGTGGTCAGAGCTTAGCTTTGAACCTTGTACTAAGGAGGATACTAAGGAGGATATACCAGTAATATGGTGGTCAGAACTTAATTTCGAGCCTTATGCTAAGGAGGTAGATATTAATGATTAGCACTTTAATCTGGATAGGCATAGGAGTAGGAGTGTTTTGGTTGATATACTTCTTAGTCAAGCATTTTAACAAGGTGGTAGAAACAATAATCACAATATCACCTGAATTTACAGGTGCACTCAGAAAAATAGTAGAAGCATTAGATAAGAATCCTAACGTTGTTTCACCTGTAGAGAAGATAGTCTACTATGCTGAAATAGCTACAAAAGCAATTGAACAAAGCTATAAGAAACTAAAAGAAGAAAAGAAGAAAGCATTAGAAGACGGTAAGATCACCAAAGAAGAACTTGAAGCATTATACAAGAAAATGAAAGAAGAAGCTATTAGCATTGTAGAACAACTTGCACAAGCAGATGGTTTTTATATCGATACAAATATAAAAGGCATAATCAGTGCAGTAATCGAAGCGATGGTATTTTTTCTTCCAAAATCCAACGCTTAGCACAATGAAACAATTGCTTGATAAAATAAATGCACTATATAAACACCATGGTATAAAGAAAGTATATTCAATTGTAGATGGCAAATATAACTTATTTGTTATGAAAGAATTGTTCAGGAAAGGCAATTTTAGTTTCAATGCAGGTGTTTCAACAAAGAACATAGGAGTTTCATTAGGCTATACACCAAAAAAATTGAAAGTACTTGAACTGCATGGCATATTAGCTAATAGTTGGAAGAACACAATTCATGGCAAGTTTAAGCCAAGAGTTGGTTTTGGAATAAGTTTGAACTTCTAAGGAGATGATTACATGAGCACAGGTTATTCAATGCTTACAGGCAAAACCTATTCATCTTCCAACAAGGTAATCAGCTTTGTCGATGATATAATTGGTGCTCTGCGTGTAATACAGGATAATCATCAGCTATCACACCGTGGTAAGCTATTCAGTACAATTGTTTCAATTACTGATATGAGTGCTGGTGCCAAGGTAACTTATAGCTTTAAAACAGCAGCAAACTCGTATGTCCATTTTAAAACACTGCACTTAAGTTCATTTGGTGCTTCAACAGTATTAAGGCTACTGAAAGATGCAACGGTAACTAATGAAGGTACAAGCCCACTTACAATAAACAATTTAAACGATAATGCAACTGTAACAAGCTTATCAAGTGTCAAAAGCAATCCTTCATATTCTGGTGGAACGTTGTGGCTTGAAACACTTGTTGGTGGTGCAACGTCCAACCAGTCTGCTACAGGTGGTGATCTTGCACAGCTTGCAGGTGCAGAACTAATTTTAAAGCCTGATACAGTTTATATCATAGAGATTGAAAATATAAGTTCTACTGATACTGCTGAATATGTAAACATATGCTTGATATGGGCAGAGTTAAATGAGGGTATAACTGCTAATGAGAATGTATGAAAGGAGGGTTGATGATGAGATTAATAATAGCACTGTGTATAGCATTGATACTTGTAGTTTCTGCATTTTCATTTGTATTGCCAAAGACGGATTTTACCATCAGTGCTGTAGCAGCAACAAACTATTCTCTTAAAAATTTTGCTTCACCTACCACCATACTTGATGTGCCTTATAACCTATCACTTATAGCTGATTACAATATCTGTATTAAAGACTTTACTGTAGAAATGAAGGCTATTGCTTCTACACCAGATTACTTTAAAACTTATGGTTTGACATTTGCAGGATATTTAGGCTATAATAAAACATGGAATGGTTTAGGCATTGGTGTATTAGTTGGTGCAAAGGCTGAAAAGTATCCTATAAGTGCTCCATTTGAACTTAGCTTTCCTGTTGAAGCAAGTGTATCATATAGCTTTTGACATACCCCCATAACTCAATAAATTAAACATTAGCCCCCAGAAACGGGGGCATTTTTATTATCTGACACAAATTGGACGCAAATCGGACGCAATTGGGTGACTAATATAACCTGCTTACTTAGTGAACACCTTTATTTTCATAAATATTCCCAACTACTACCCATTGTGGCTTCTCATCAATGTTATACCCCAAATGAGGAACGATTACCTTTTCTTCTATATCAAACAAATGAAACCCACACTGATGATGTCCCTTTGTATCCACAAATTGTCCAAATCTTACTTTGTATGGTATTCCATCCACATCAATAATATCACCTTCATATATTTCTTTGCCATTTTTATCTTTCATCCCTGTGTACTGCCCAACAGTTTCAGGATTAACTCGCAAAAACCCACTTACAATATTTTTGTATATTTTTTGAAATAGCACGCTAAAGTTTATTTTATAATTTTCTGGAAGAATAAAAGTGCCTTTTTTGCCATCGGGGTTTTCAAATTTTACAAGGAAACCATATACCCATTCTCCGTTATCTACTCTTTTGCCTCTAAACTTAATCTCCCTCATCGCTCATCACACCCTAATTTCTATCATCTAATTTATAATATTTCATATTGCTACCAATATACTCACCTTTAAAGAGTGGTATCACTTCAATAAACATCCTAAGCGTTGCTAACGTCATTCTAATAGCACCAAACTTCCTTGATACTTCTACATTAAATTTTTTCACTGGAATGTAAATGTATGCTGCGTTCAACTTCTTCTCTATTGTAAGATACATCTCATCGAAACCTTTTTCTTTCACTACACCTGCTATAATACCTTCAAGTTCATCAATATTAAGTTCTTCATTTTTGGTTGGAAAATCGCAAGTAATATGTATTGGCAGATCAATTTCGTTTATCTCATCTCTAAACTTGCTTCTAACTTCTTCAAGTTTCTCCGCTGAGTCAGAATCGCAAGCAATAGATATCAAAAGCATATCATCCACTGCCATATCCCAATCCATATAAATGCACAATCTTATTCTCACATCCCCGAATACTTTTCTTGCTTCGTTAATAATAGCTTCTATAAGTCCTAAAGAACTATCGGCCGTTTCTGACATCAGGTAATCGTAAATAAAGTCAATCACTTCATCGCTATACTCCACACCTTTTTCCTTTAGCTTACTAAACGTTTCTTCTAATTCCTCGAACCAAATAAATGCTCTTGAAAGCCTATCACATATCTTACAAATTCTTGGATCAGTATTTCGAAAATAGCAGTGCTCGCAATCCCAAAGTCCAAACATATTAAACGATTTTGCTACTCTTAGCTTGAAATGCTCCAAAAGCTTATTATCAGGCATGTTATTCACCTCACCTTAATTTATTCTCTTAAAATATATGCAAGAATAAAACCTATAACACATCCAAAGAAAACACCAAAAAGGAAGATTATAACAGCGTTAGGTTCAACAACCACCTCCATTCAAACCAACCTCCTTCGGTTATTTTCTCACCTCTTTCATACTGCAATAAATCACATTAAATGTGGATACTTCTTTTCATACCGTTCTAATACCCATACAGGAAAAATCTTTTTGCTTTTACACATCTCACAAAAGCAGTCATAACAAAGAATTCCACCCTCATGCCCTACCACTTTTATCCAATCTTCGTCTGGTGCTATAAAATCATGCACTTTTCTCCCACACACATCACATGTAGCATCAATACCATTTACTTTTCTTATAATCTGCTTTCTCACAAATTTTCGAAACTTCCAAAACACTTTTTCAATTTCATCCATCAAGAAATCTAAACTTATTCCTACAATCTCTCGAATGCCCCTATCCACTTTTCAATGACCTCCTTTACTTTATCTTGAAAACACTTTTTCCCCGAACCGCGCCTCCTATCTGACTAATCAGACGTTAGGAATGAATAATCTAATTTTAATACTCCTGCCAAAGCTTCAAGGATTATATCCGTTGCATCGTCACATCGGTAAATCGGTGATAAATCAAACGTAAGTATGATAGCTTCGCCTTCTTGGACAACAAGAGTCTTTGAATCAGTGCAAAGTTCTATCTTTATTTCTTCTGCTTCGTTGCCCCATAGCATTCGCAATTTTTTTATTTCTGCTTGAAATCCATCAATGCTAAACCAAAAAATAGGTTCGGGACTTGCTATTAAACATTGTTTCAAACGAATAGCAAATACAAGTTTGTTGCTTGCCAAATCAAACTGGTGTTCCTTAACATCAAAATGCAGATTGTCAATATCCAATTCTTTGAGAACATAATAGCGGCTCAGCAAAAGAATAATTCCCTTTATCAGATCACCCATCACATTATTCCTCCCTTCACACATCTAACTCTATCTTCAAGCTACCCCCAAGCTTCACTGCAATATCGACAAGTTCCTTTATCGAAAGATTAACTACTCCTGCCTCTATTCCTTGAATATATTCAAAAGGTACTTCAAGTTTCTTGGCTAATTCTCTTTGCGTTAGTTTATGTTTTTTTCTATATACTAATAGCCTACCTGCAATATCACCTGTGATGTCAAAGTATAATTTATCTCTTCTGCTTAATGATTCATCTCTTAACTCGTCTATCAAATCGAAGATATTTTTATCTTCAAAAATACTCTTCAAGACTTCAGAAAAAGTATCATCCATCACATTATTCCTCCTTTCGTTATATATCCAATTCTATTTTCAAACTACCCCCAAGCTTCACAGCAATAAATACAAGCTCGGACATTGATATATCAAGGATATCAGCATACATCTTTTCTATCTCCCACAAGCGTTTCGATTTTTTTTGTGGTTTGCCTTGAATCTCATTTCTCAAATCTTCAAGTGCTTTCCAAATATCACTCATTCTTATCACTCCTTAGCTCTTGCAAAAGGTGGACCGTTGCGTCAACATATTTAGCAGGTAAGGATATTTTAACGCTAACAGCAAAATCTTCACGCTCATCTTTTACAACTATCGATAGGTTTTCTAAAAGGCTCTTGAAATTCTTAATTAATTCATTTAACACATCAACATTCGATTTGACACTCAATTTAAATGAATTACTCATAATATCACTCCTCCTTCAATTTTTTTTAATTTCCACACAGGGAACACACCTTTCCTGCTTCTATCCCATCAAGTAATTCATGAGATATTCCAATCATCAAGCAAATCAAAAATATTTTTCAACTTAATCACCTTCTCTACTCTCTCTAACTCCTCTAATCTTATATATCTCCTTAGTTATTTTTTCTAATGCCTCCTTTGCTACATCGTAATCGATATCATATACTTTGATTTTCAAGCAATGACCTTCACAAATAATCATAAGGGTAAAATCAACCAAAGACCCACGGTAAGTTTGCTTAAACTCTATTTTGAAACCATCTTCTAAAAGGTATAACAAAAAATTTTTAGTTATGTTAAAACCCAAATTTGGTTTTTCGTTAATGTCCCGAACCTGATCCGTAAATATTAACTCGTTGTTAGTCGCCACAAATGAACAGATGCCTCTAAACGTAAGATTCCAAAAATTACTTTCAACCTCTAAACCCCATGGAACAAGGTTATTCATAATTTCAAGAATATTCTTTAAACCTTCAAACAGAGTATCAACACTCATATGAACCCCTCCTTTATTATCATTGAAACATCACCTTTGAATATTTTCTTGAACAACTTCTCAAGGTCTTTCAAAATACCATTAAATTCTTCATACTCCTTGAAATATTCTTCATTATCAGGATTATTAAACCCAAAGCTTTTAAATATATCCCTTGCTTCAACCCTATTACACTTTGTCGGAAGACTTTCCATCGATTCAAAATCTAATTCCAAAATATAAACACCCTGTACTTTTCCTGAAATCCACCCCACCATTTCGTTATTTATAAAAATTCTTCTGATCATGTTATCCCTCTTTTCTTGATTAACTCGGGATTTTCATGAATATTACCTAAAACTTTCCAGTCGGTATATTTCCAATGGTCAAACCAATCTTCTAACGTCATTCTTGAGTGGTCAATAACACCTTCTGGAAGAAATTTTAAACGGAACCGATTGTCTTGACTATCCCAAACTACAACCGCAAAAGGATTACCTTCTTCACCCAAAACATCACCTTCTTTTATTCTTTGCCCCCATCTGTCTGTGTAACCAGTAAAAATACTCATATGAATCCCTCCTCTCTCCTTAGGCAGTTCTTTAACTAAATAATTTATTGAGATTTGTAACCTCGCCAAGCTTGAAATTGTCTAAGGACAGCTCGCCGTCAAACACGATCAATCCCCCCCGAAATGATAGCCCAAGTTCTATTTTTCGGGAATGAAGGTGCACTAAAAGATCAATACCAACTAATTCATCAAAATGCTCCAAAAATTTTGGCTTTAAAAATGTTGTTATACCTTCTGCAGTTTCAAGTATCAACGAACCATCTATAATATCAACTTGTGTAATATTATCGTATTCCTTTTTCTGCTGAGCTGAAGGTGTAAATGATATGCTATTAGTTTCTAAATAAGGGGAAACATCATTGAAAAATGAAAGAAATTTTTTGAATATATCCATTATTATCCCTCCTCAAAAAGTTTTCTTAAACGTTTTCGTATCTCCTCCGCTTCCTCTTTCGTAACCCACACTCCCCATGGTGCGCTTATTTCAAAAAACTTATCAGGAACAACTTGATTTACAAATTCATCAATTATCTGTGGCAAACTTTCAGGTCGTGCAGTATCATAAAACCGTTCATCAGCCCAAAAACATATCACATCTATACCCTGTTCTGTCCATCCTAATGAAAAACTTAAATCAGGTATAATATCTTTTAGAACATTAACAATGGTTCGCCCAAACTTCGTCATCCGTGCTTCATACTGTCTAAGCAAAGTATCACACTCACACACAAGCTCTTTCATTTTCATATTATCCCTCCTTTTTCACTCGTTTAATGCATTTCCCTCTTTTTTACCCTTTGAATTGGCGTTAAAATAGATTTTCTTAACTGACCAGTTAATCATATACCAAAATCGAGTTACCCCCTTAAAACCCTGCTTCGACGGTTACATTTCTGTTAAAAGTCCTGCTTCGATGGCATATTTTTACTATGGTCTAACCCTGATTTTTCCCTTTCATTTTTTTGGCATTGTCAGCCCATTTTTTTCTTGCTTCTGCAGATAGCTCTTTATGCTTTTCAAACCACTCTTTTAGCTGTCTTGAATGTGGTTTATCAGGGTCTAACCCTTCAAGTGCTGCTGTGATTCTTGCTCTATGCTTTAGCATTTCAAGCGTAAAGTATTTATTCTTTTCCCTTACCTTTTTAGCTATTTTTCGTTGCCTTTTTACCCATTCTGGTGCATTTCTCATCTTGCACACTGGTTCATCAGGATACCAGATACCATTCTTTAAGCTTGACGCGTCATTAACGCAAAGTGGCGCATCACAAGTGTCAAAATACGGGCATTTCATTTACTCCACCTCGATAAGCCTCTTTATTATCTCTATCACATCTTCAACTTTCCATTCTGTTCCATCAAAATCTAAGTGGATGTAAGGTTTATCTTCTGCTTTAAAAACAGTTAATGTTTCAAGTGTGAGATCAAACACAAAGCTGAATGCGTTGTATTTCTCATCATCATACTCAAGTTTTAGTGTCCAAATATCATTGCCAAGTTGCTCAAGGTCTATTATGTAATCCTTAAATTCTGTTTCTTTAAAACATTTGTATGCTGGTACTGCTGTAAGTTCAAGCTTATTACCATTCAAGTAAGAACCTTCAACATAAAACTTAAAGCCATTAATCTCTACACTAAGCAAAGCATACTCCTTAAAAACTTTTAGAATTGTGTAAAGTGCTTCTTTAATATCCATCCTTTTCCTCCTTCACATCAGTTTTAAGTATCATTGGTATATATACATACTCCAGAGAGAGTCTAAAATCGTCTTTTATAACATTAAGAGCTTCTATCAGCTCATACAATTTTGCATTCAGTAGCGCTTCTTTCAATTCTGGTGGTTCTGCAGCTAAATCCTCAAACTCTTTAGTTTGTAAAATGTCTATTTTGCTCAGGATAAGATACACTTCATCCAAAACCATTGTGATCTTGTCTCTGAGTTTCACAAGCTGCTCAGCAAATGCATCAACATCCTTCTCAAAATCCTCGAACTTACTCATATTTTCCCCCCTTAGTTTCACAACTTTTTTACTTTTTGATACCACTAAGATTTTCAAAAACAATGAGAAAGCTTTTGATGTCTTCCTTGACAATATCAAAATCCTTTGCCAATCTATCAGCTTCCGTTTCAATAAGTATATCTGAAAGATCATCAGGCAATACATCTACATGACAAGACACTTCGGCATTGGCTTGTAAAATATCGATCTTATGCAAGAGCAAACATAAGTCATCCAAAGCTATTGTAGTCCTGCTTCTAAGTTTTCTAAGCTGTCGAGCAAAATTATCAATCTCATTCTTTAATTCTTCAAGCTTGTTCACAACCTTTCATCTCCTTCGTCCACCATTCCCAGCTTATAACTGCTTCTTATATAAGGTTTAATAATGCTTGTAAGATCATACTCTTTGTATAATGTTTCATAATACTTTGTGGGTATTTCTGCTATTTCCTCAAATACTCCAATCTCCTGTGTTTTTTGTTTTAGGGCATTCTTACTCATACATTTAAAGTAAACGTTTCTGTTTTTCTTAAACTTATAGTTTTCATAGCTTACTTCTTGCTCTGTTTCTTTTACGTATGCTTTCAACTCATCATGTAATCGTTTTACCGTCTCTGATAACACAATATACTTTTGCAGCTTTTCTTCCACGCTTTCACCAAAACTATCTGCACATGTTTCAGCAAAAGGACAGTAATAGCACTTGTGTGAAGGTTTTGGAATAAATTCAGTGTCATTCTCTATCTTTTCGATGTATTCTTTTAGCATTTGCTTCGTGCTCTCAAGCATATTATCTGTAAATGGTGATGTTGAAGATGTGTTGCTGTGCAAATATACATACACAATTTCATTAATTTCATAGCTATTTATTCTTGCAAGCATAGCATTTAATAGCAGTTGCAAAGCATCTGGTTTAGATTGGCCAGTTTTCCAATCAAGCAAACCACCTTCATAAATAACATCAATAATTCCTCTAAACCATGCTTCTTCAAATGGTGCTGGTTCAAAGTTTTCTGTAATTCCCAACTTGACTTCAAAAGCTATTGGTTTGACAAATTTTAGATAGTCTTTTGCATTTAAATACATCATATAATCTTCAAAGCTGTTAGCAACAATAGCTGGATCATCTTTTGCAATTGCTTCATGCACTGCAATACCACTTTCTAAGATGTCAGAACTTTTGTCTGACAAATGATCGATGTATTGATACTTATAGCGTCTTGGACAATACAGATAAGACTTAATTTGACTATACGAGTAACTCATTCTTTTCCCCTCCTAACTTTTACAAAATAGGCAAAATTAATCTCTTTAAATTGAAACCCAGCAGATAACAAATCTAAGAGCAATTCGAATTTATCTACCTTATTGAAGTACTCCTCAACTTCACGATCTATTTCTTCTAATGTCATTTCAGTTATTGGTTTTTCAAACACTTTAATCACTCCTTATGCTTTTCCTCAAATTCATGTAATAACCTTCGAACAAATTTTTTCTCGTCATCTATTAATTCCTTCCAAACCCATTTATCAAGATAACCAAGCAGCTTTGCCATAGTAGGATAGTTTTCAATATTTAAATCATCTCTAAAATGATGCCTTCCTCCATCCCAAAAGTCAAATAAATAGCTATGAACAATTATATTACCATCACTATCAATTTCTATTGTAATTGGATCATATGACTTGCGATAGTCATAGTCATTTAAACCTAATGCTTCCAAAATCCGCATTCTCTCCTCAACAATCCATCGATATAGCTCAAATGCTTCTTGATCATCAAGCTCAAGATCATTAATCAATTCTTCAACGCTATCATAATTTACCAATCCATAGTCTTTAAACAACTGATCCTTCTTTAACATTTTAATCAACCCCCTTATGCTTTTCCATGTAATAACTCTTCAAGAAGTTCTTTTTGCATCTTTTTAATACTTGAGATAAGCTCGTGAGGAAATGATTGAAATGCTTCAATTTCATACTCATACAGTTGAAACGGTTCAATATATCCTTGTTTTACCATAACACCTGCAAAATAAAGTATTTCAACAGCCGTTGGATTTATTCGGTAATGTTCAAAACCGACTCGCTTTCGCACGGTGTTCACCTCACTATTTTACAACCAATAAACTCAAACTTGTCATAGGATACTTCTTTTAGACCTTTACGTTTATAACCTATAACATACCCATCTTCTTTGATCTTGAAATCATAATCTTTTTCTAAGGTTTTTCTTGAAACTCGCACCTTCTTAGCATACAGTGATACTGTGGAATGTGCTTCTAATTTTGCTAAAAACTCGTTCATCTGATCACCTAATCTTATAAGATACAGCATAGGTTCGCTCGTATTACGCTCATCAATTTCAATGCCATCTTTAAAGATTTTATAAGTTGCTTCTGGCGAAGGCACTATCCAGTAATCCCTAAAAGCAGTAATAATATGAATCTTCTTGCCAAAGAGTTTAATCATGCTTTATCAACTCCTTTAAAAATAGTTCGAATTTTTCAAGTGGCATCACTACAAGGTAAGGCATTCTATCGGCTTTTACAAATAGCAGATCAACATTCTCAAGCCATTTGTATAGTTGCTTAAAGCCATTCTTTCTTACTTTGATCTCTGCAACAAACTCTTCGACTTTAACATCACCTTTTTGAAACTCTGTTGCACCTGATAGAGGTATTCTTTTGGCATCGAACCCATCTGCTTTTAGCTTTTTTACTAAGTTATATTCTCCTCTATAACCTTTATTCCTCTGTGCTTTCCCCATCACTCTCATCTCCAAACAGTATTTTATACAAATCACCTGGAACTTTATTCGTATTTGAATCTACTATGCTAAGCAAAACCACTTTGTTTTCTTCAATAGCCTTCTCGTTTTCCAAAAGCATTTTTGCGGTGGCTTCTGTAACTTTTCTTGCTGCCTCGTCAAACTTATTGACATCGTATAGCATTTTCAAAACAATTATCGAATTGCGTAATAGCAAGGATAAATTCCCTAATTCTTCGAAGAAGGCATAAGCCTCATCTATTGGTTTCTCACCTTGCAAATGCTTGAAAAATGCATCTGCACATTTATTGTATGTGTCAACAAATTTGTTCAAAGTGCCATGAAGGAAACTAAATGTAGTAACTGCAAGACCTGGCACAAACCTATCAATCAGCTCTGAAACTTCCTGTTCGTTTTTTGCTTCCTCGGCAGCAGTTAAGCCAAGAAAAAAGGATTCAGAAGCCGCACGAAGCATTATTGCGAAATCATCTGCTTTTTCCATAAGACGCGCGTATATTTCAACTAACGGATGCCCTTCTTCTGCAACAGCAACTATCCCCTCAATATCATTAAGAAACTCATAAACAAAATCGCATAAACCATTTGTTAAACGCTCCATAGTATCACTCCTCAACTGTTGGTTATCTCCCATCTATTCACAGGAAACTCAGGATAAGTTTTCAAGATAACTCCACTAACACCATAACGGTTCTTTGCTATCTTCACATACCTTGCATCATCAACATCACGCCACATAGTTAAGATTAGATCAGCAGTATCTTCTATAATTGAAGAATCCCTACCCATATTAATATCAACCTCAATATCACCTTTTCCTGCTTGCCTGTTTGTATGTGTCAATACCACAATAGCTGTTTCCAATTCTTTGGCTAACTGCTGTAACCCTGTTGCTTTTTTACTTGCTTGCTCATAAGGCGAGCCACCATTAATAGCAATAGCAGTGAAATGATCTATTACAACCACACGTACTTTTCTACCTAAAACACTATTTTCGATAAGCTTGGTATAGTTCTTGATATACTCTAAATCTACACCAGCTTTTTCATTTACTATGATGGTTTTATAAACCTCATTCAGCTCTTTTGCATATTTCTCGAAGTTATCTTCAAGTGCAATATGCATTAGCTCATCTTGTGGAATATTCAATGCACGAGAAGCCATGCGTTCAAAGATCATTTCTTTGCTCATCTCAAGTGAGAAGAAAACAACAGGTATCTTTTTCAAAGCAAAGCGGTAAAGCAAGTCAACTGCAAAGCTTGTCTTTCCCACGCCTGGACGTGCTATGATGTAGATCAAGAATCCAGGAAGCAACCCACGAAAATAATTGTCTATGCCTTCATGCCCAAATGGTATTGCCTGCGTTGACCACAGCTTTGCAAAGTTGACATAGTTAATTGCCAGCTGGTGAAAGTTATATACTTCCTTCCTTTCCTCTTGTTTTTGCATTCTAAGCTTATAGATTGGGCATTCTGGATTACAATACTTTGAAAGTATCTTATCAGTGCAACCAAACTTATAACTATGCTCAAAAGCATGTTTTGTTACAGTCTCAATCTCTCTTTCAGATAATGGTGGTTTATTCAGCAAATTCCACTTTTTCATAGTATCCATTGCTATTTCCATTGGTAGCCCTGTTTTTTTGAGTATCCACGCAGCACGTAAAGCAGTTTCATTGCGTTCTCCCTCATCAGCTCCACGCCTAAATATTGCTTTATAGCAATAATATTTTGCTTCTTCAGGTGTATCATCACTAATTGTAAATTGCTTGATTATGCTTGTTGAACGGCTTACAGCTTCATTCCAATAGTTGTGTAAGAATGGAATAGGACTGCCTTGATACAATGGTGCTTTATAATCTGAAGGCTTAGTTGCAAGTGATTTTATCTGTTCGAAGGAAAGCGTTTGAAGTTGCTGGATAGTAAGCTCATACTTATAAAGCCCTGTTTCTGAATGAATTGTGTTTGGATATCTAAAAAGCCTCACATGGTTATAGATTGAAGTATCTACAAGTTCTAACCCTAAAAGCAGCTCATAAAACTTTCGCATGTAGCTTGATATGTTTTCAGAAGGTTCTGAGCCTATCATACCGTTGGGTATCATAATATGAAAGCCTTTCCTACCTGAAAAGAATACTCTGATATACTCTACTGGCACTTCGTGATCATACAGAAAATCGATTATATCTCTTGCTACTATTAATGAATCCTCACCATCAATATCAATTGGAAAATAAAGCATGTAAGCGGGCCCAACATACCCGCTTACAGAACCTGTATTTCTCACATATTCAACAAATGTCTTGTCAAAGAGCAAAGTATTGATAAAGATATCTTTCTTCTCAGGAAGGCTTTCTAAGTGTTTAGGAATATCGAAGTAAGGAATGATATTGCCTCTATCCCTAACACCTACTGCAAACTCTGTATAAACATACTCGAGCATTTAATTCACCCCTTAGAATGGTGGTAAATCATCAGAAGGATTCTCAAGCTCCTCAGAATAACGACCTGTCTTTTCTGCGTCATCAAGTATAGCAAAATCATTCTTATCATAGTGAAAAGTTATCTTCAATGTTTTGCCTATCAACACCGAAAGTATATCCATAAATTCACTAAACGAGTACTTTCTCTTCTCAAGACCTATATTGAAGTATCCAAGAATCCTCTCCAGCAAAGCCCTGCTTGGGCCATAAGACATAAAAAGCATTATAACAACAGGTGCATAATCCCCCACTTTGAATACAAACTTCACATACGGTGTGCCTTTGCTTGACTTTTTCACATCTACATTAAGAATCACAGCTGTATGAGTACCTGCTGGTGGTCTTGGCCCTTGTCCTAATTCGTTGTACTTGCTATCTCCAAAGTCGATATAATCATCCATTACACGTTCACCTCCCTACTAATAACCTTAAGCCTTTTATACCTCTCCCTGAACTGCTCTTTTATCTCTTCTTTGATCTTCTCTGGAATATCAGCATCATCAAGTTCTTTAACAAGCTGAGTTATCTGTTCCTTGGTTTCTGCCATTATAAGTTTTACTCTCCAATCACGTATTACATCTGCTTCATTGCGTTTCACAGTATCAAATATACCTTCAAAGGTTTCACCCCATGTTCTGCAAGTAACATCAATTATCTCACCTGTAACGATATTTGAAACCCGTTTTTTGATGATCTCAAGCCTTCTGGTTTGTCCTAATTTAGTCATTCGCATTACCATATCAAAGAAGTACGGAATGTTACGTTCGGTATCTGCTATATAGTTTAAAACAGTTCCATCACTTGCAGAATCTGTTTTTTCGTGTGCTATTGCTATCACATCCATGTCAAGCTCTATCATCATCTGATGTATGTTTTTTACAATCCGTTTTATTATACCCCAATCTCCTAAGTTAAGTTGCTTTACTTTTGTCTCTGATCCCTGCATATACTGTGCCCTCTCATACTGTAATGCATCCCAAAACATAGTTTCACTATCAAACACTAAGAAGCTGTTGGGTTCAGCACTCTGTTTAAGCCATGTTAATGCTCTTAGTATTTCACTGTAATCTGTTGTGTATAAAACTTTCACATTTTGAAAGTATTTTGCATAGTGATCTGCACCACCTTCGGTATCAATAAGATAACCTGTTCCTGGATGTGTTAGTGCAAAGACTGTTTTCCCAACACCAGCAGCTCCATAAAGCAGAACCTTTGCATAAGCAGGCTTGTCTTTGACCTTAAACTCTTCAAACATTATATCTCCTCCTTGATAACAAAAACAGCATATTTACTTGGATCAGCTGGATCAAAATACAGGCATCTAATACTTTCGTCTTCATTCAAACCCCACAATGCAACAGGATAACGTTTGATAATATTATCTTGCACTTCGAAGCTGATAATTGGTTGGCTCTCTAAGAAGCTAATGCTACCTCTAAACCCCATCTGCTTTTCTTTACCATCTGGCAAGCTGAATATTGCTCTTCCCATTATAGGCACAGACTTCTTATTTAACCACTCAGAAGCTATTTTGTAAAACATACCACCACCTCACTTTTTCTTCTTTTTCTGTGCTTTTGTTTCTTGCTTTGTTTCTTTGACGTTTAAAACATTCTCCCAATAATGTCGAATTGAATCATTGACAAGTTGCCTGAATGTCATACCGTATTTCTCTCTTACCTTATCAACTATCTTCACCACATCCTCATCAATACTTGTAAAAACATTCTTTACCAAAGCCATACAAACACCTCCTACCTTCTCATATATTTGCTATACAATTTTTCTGTATGTTTCTCAAGTACCATATCCCAAAAGATATCGTTCATTTTTTGAATATCCTCATCACTTAGTTCTAAGTCTCTCAATATATCAGAATCCTTATCATAAATTGGCTCATTGGTTTCTATTTCTTCACCAAACTTATTACGCCAAACCACTACAGGTCTAAATAGTTCGGTGAAAATATCTGCATCTGTAGCAATACGCATCAAAATATCATTCCATTCTTTAGTTTCCATAAATATCCCCCTTTAACTTAGCGGTTACTTTACTAATCCCTTCTGTCAAATCCTCCATCGCTTTTACTGTTTTGTGAATTGCTGCCATTATTTTATCAAGAAAACCTTTTTTCACAAAAGCGTGTGATAGAATGATTAATGGCATCGCTTCCACATTCATTATATTTTTGTCGGTAAAGCGAAATGTTTCTGATGATTCTGAAGTCTTAATCTCAACAACATAAAAATCAGAAGAGGCAGGTTCATAATTAAGATGCACGCAAATATGAGCTTGGATCGATTCAATATAGCCATTATACATAAAGTTATCCAGCCCAGCTTCCCAACACTTCTTTGCCAGTATTTTTAATAACATATCAAGTGCACCAGCAAGTTCACTTTGCACCATTAGTTTTACCCTCCTCAAGCATTTCTTTTAGAATCCTGTTTAAATTTCTCAACTTTCGGTTTTCTTCTCTTAGTTTTATGTTTTCATGGTAGAAGGTATCAGAAGAAGCTATTAATAATACTGCACCAAAGAACCCAATGATACCACCCGTAAGCAATCCCCACCAAAACATGTTATCAATCCTCCAATTTCTCAAGTAATCCCCACTCGTAATCAGTTTCTTTTGGCTGGAATTTGCCTTTTTCTGAAGGGTCTGGTACTCTGTAAGTTAGCTTGCACACAATAGCAACATCACCCTTTTTCATTAGCACAGGCAAGCGTGTTACTTCTACTGAATAATCAAGCACTTTTGACATATGGCTTGCTGTTGCAGGATAACCTACGCTTGAGATAACTTCTTCACCCTCTGCAACAGCATCATCAAAAACCTCTTTTGCTTCTTTGGGTGTTAGTTCACGATACCTATAAACGCCTTCACTCGTGATAACTGCAGAGTTCATAAGAAACAACATGTTACCACCTCCAATATATAGATATTATAGCACATTTTTCGATATGGGTCACATACATATTTGGTTCGCACTATTTCTGACAATAGGCCTCATCATCCCAGCGGCTCACATGTAAAATTTGGTTCACATATATAGTAGGTTCGCAGAAAAATGTAAGGTCTCATCGCCGTTCTGGCTCGCACGAGATTTCTTGGATTTCAGCTTGGCCTTGGCTCACAAAAACTTTTGGGTTTCACAAAATTATGGTTCACATCTTGAATTGGTGCTCAGTTTGTCATGATTCGCAATGAAGAACGGCTTCTGCATTTCCAAAATGGCTCACATTTTGTTCTGGAGTACAATGTAAAATGGTTCACAGCATTCAAAAGGTCACAATTTAATTTGGTTCACATTACAGATCGGATAACAACACAAGATGGTTCACAAAGCTGTGCTGGTTCTCATCTTTCAGTGGTTCGCAAATTATACTGGACTGCACATCGCAAAGGCTCGCATACTACTTTAAGTTCTCAAGCTTTCCATGGCTCACATTATACAATCCGGTTCTCAAAACATTAGTGGTTCACAAAAAAAGTGGTTCTCACTTTCTCAAGGTTCACACACTTTTCAGGGTACCAATTCTAATTGGCTAAGCAGAGATGAACATTTCTGGCGTTAATATTGTAGTATGCCCAAGATATTCTACTGCATAGGGCATTCTTATTGGATAACCCTCAAGTTGCCTCCATACTTCCCATAGGTGTGCAAGGAATAGTTTTTCCATTTTACGCATAGCTGCAAGGTGTATGTGCTGCTTACCCCAATCTCTATTTCTTGCATAATAATCTTTAGCAGCATAATAGATTTCAACATACTTAGACCTTGCTTTTAGCATTGAAGAGCCAACCACATACATTGTAGCTTTAAATTCAGGTCTATACGAAATCTTTTGTCCACGTTGTAATGTTTCAGCTTTTCCGTTGATAACTGCCAAACCAGCATAACGCCATAGTTTAGCTACATTAGGAAACCTACCTATATCTCGGATGTAATACATAATCTTTGCCGCAAGAATTGGCCCAATGCCTTTTACTTTGCTAAAAAATTCCTTGTAAATCGGCTCATGCTTAATCTCTCGCTTTATGCTTTTCTCTAAGCTTTCTTCGGTGGTTTGAAAAAACTCTGCAAGCTGTTCGATCACAGGATTGTCAAACTCAAGAGTTCTGGCTCGATTGTTGAACGCTACCCTTTGCTTTTGAACTAATATAAACATTCTGACAATTTCAAAAAGATCATCACTCACAATATCACCCCTTTTATTTAGTATTACTAAACTTTCAAGAGATAGCTATACTAAACACGATTGCTGATCCCAGCTTAAATCCCGAATCTTAACCCACAACATTTCTCAAGTTATCTTTCCCTCCATATAAATTTACACTTGTAACATACATTTTTTTACTACACCATCAACTTAAAACAAAGCAAAAACGATCCGTTTCTGTGTTATTAAGCCACTGCTTTTCCATTCCCATAAGCGGTGATATTAAGCCCGTATATTCTCCTTCCTCAAGCTTAGCAGCGAATGTATCCTCACCTTGAAGATCGACAAAACTAATAGTTTGCGGCTTAATAGCCTGTGAAATTTTAAGGAAGTTCGAAGCATAATAAAAAATTGCTCGTTTTCTGGTTCTATTCCCTTCCATAGCAAAACGCTTTACAATGCTATATTCAGAAACTTCTGCACCATTCTCTTTAACCTCTACTTCTACAAGTTTTAAAAATGCTATCTCGCTACGTTGCAAGTCGAATACTATTAACTTTTCTTCCTCATCTTCAACATCATAAATAGCCGTTTGTATAAAATCATCATCCCAAAAACCATCAGGCAATCTAAAACTACCTAAAACAGGTTTTGTAAAATACCATCCTAATCTGAGATACGTTTGGTGAAGCGTATATGTATGCCCGTTCTCAAGCATTAATGCAGTTTCTTTGCTTTCCGCTTCCGTGATAGTAAACGGTATCTTAGATAAGTCTTCAGTTAGAAGCCCATGGCCTGTTCCGAATGTTTTACCTATCAGCCATTCTGGAAACTCACTTTGAATTGTCTTAGCCAGCAATACAAACCCGTTTGTTGTTGCTACTCTAATTCTTCCTGATTTCTCGAATCGAAGCAAAACGCCAAATTGATAATCAAAGAACTTTTCAAGTTTTTCCATGTCATTACCTCCTATTCTCGAATTTTCTAAATTTTTACCTAATTTGCAAATGATACTGCAAATTAGAAAAGTTGAGTTCTTGGGGAAATATTGCTATAAAGTATGGTTGATCAAATTGTACCCGTAATATTATCAACAGCTTATTGTCGCAGCAATACTCCCACCACTCCCAGTGATCTACGAAGTACCATATATCGTCTTCATCGTCGTGGGCACCAAAATATTGTTTAAAATAACCATAAATATTCACTCTTTCCTCAGTGCCCATGTTAAGAAAAGGGTAAATGCCATGTGTAGTACGATCTATAAGACGTTTAAGCAGTTCTTGCCCGCTATATTTTATTTTTATCCCTGTCATCTTCTCGATGAATATTTTGAATTCTTCCTCAGATATTGTTTTTATGTTGTCCCATTTTTTTCTTCTTATACAATCCCATTGCACCACGTTTTCCCAATCATTGTTTAGGTGTTTGCCGCTTAGAATGTATCGTTCACGCAAATAATCCCTTTCACTTAGTATTATCACAATATAATAAGTTTTGCCGTGTACATCAAGTCTAACAGCATTGACACCGCGTTCTTCAATGCATTCTTTGACCCACTGATCAATTTTAATGAAGCGGGAGAGTTTGTCTAAATTCTGCGATATTCTATACTCTTTTATAAAGTAGTTTCTGAATACCTCTAATGCTTCGTCTATTGTTGCACAAATATAAATGCCTTTCAATAGTCGCAATCGGTTTAGTAGCTCACTTATCGAATACTCAACCTCAAAATACTTTTTGAATTCTTCCACTGAAATTTGCTCAAATTCTTTTTCAAACATAATTCCCCTCCTATTCTCAAATTCTCAAGTTTAGTCAAATTCTCAAATAATTAT
>Ga0209834_10000715_pt1 | contig 19780 bp, 22 predicted proteins | sample Mar14236cmmetaG_FD_184134 | JGI IMG/M metagenome (GOLD analysis project Ga0209834, IMG submission 184134) | Marine hydrothermal vent microbial communities from Guaymas Basin, Gulf of California to study Microbial Dark Matter (Phase II) - Marker... ...
AAAGATGAGCTAAAATATATAATTCACGAGGGCAGTTGATAAAGACTTTTGAAAAAGATAATTTTGCACTTTCACCCTACACAGAAATTTATTGGGACGGAACTGATGAGCAGGGAAAACAGGTCGCACCGGGTACGTATTTCTATAAACTTGAGTATGATGGGAATGCGGTGGTTCGGAAGATGGTCAAAATAACCTTACCCTAACTTCCTTGGGAAGGATATGGAATAAAAGTGATAGGATGGTATTATAATAAAAAACATTATATTTCTTCAAAGATACCTGTTTTGCGATTTTTCTGGACTTTATCCCACTTAAAATATTTGCCGTTCATGGAAACATATACACCTGCAGGAAGAGTCTGCACAAATGCGAGCGCACTTCCGAGGTTGAAAAGCCCGTCCGAGCTACCGAATTTATAAGGGATCATCGCACCAGTGAGTACAATTGTTTTGTTCGTAATGACTCCACCGAGCACCTTTGCAGTAGCAACCATCATATCAGTACCGTGCGTGATGACAATTTTGTCTTCATCGGCACTTAAACAGTTTTCGAGAATGATCTTTCGGTCTGCATCGGTCATACTCAAGCTGTCTTCAAGCATTAATGTGCGGATCTTCAAATCTAGCTTGCAGCGTCCCAGAAGCAGCATCTCATGTATATGCGAATCCTTAAAATAAAGCTCGCCGGTGAGTTCATTGTATTCTTTATCGAAAGTACCGCCAGTCACAAAAATTCTTATTGCCATCTATCCTCGTCTTACATCGGGAACATCTGTTTTCCCATATCAAAGTGTCCTTTGTTGAAGCGCTTCATCATTTTTTTCATCTGATCAAATTGTTTAAGAAGCTGGTTCACTCTTTGCAATGAGGTGCCACTGCCCCGAGCAATTCGCTGGCGCCTGCTGCCATTTATGATTTCCGGATGCTCCCGCTCACCCATGGTCATTGAGAGAATTATCGCTTCGATATGTTTGATTTCTGATTCATCAACCTTTATGTTCTTCATCATTTTGGAATTGCCGACTGGAAGCATTTTGAGAATTTCGTCCATTGGACCCATATCCTGCATTTTTCGAAGCTGATCCAGGAAATCATCAAGAGTGAAAAGGTTCTTTCTAATCTTCTTCTCGAGCTTTTTGGCTTCTTCCTTTTCAAAGATTGCTTCTGCTTTTTCTATCAATGAAAGCATGTCTCCCATACCAAGGATTCGGGATGCAATTCTGTCCGGATGAAAGGGTTCAAGATCGTTAAGCTTCTCACCGACACTCACAAACTTGATCGGCTTCTCCGTCACCGAACGTACAGAAAGCGCAGCTCCACCACGGGCATCACCATCTAACTTGGAGAGTATAATACCACTGAGATCAAGGCGGTTATTAAATTCTTTGGCACTGTTAACTGCGTCCTGACCTGTCATCGCATCTGCCACATAAAGTATCTCATCAGGTTTCACAACTTTGGACAAACTTTCCACTTCATCCATCATCTTTTCATCGATATGAAGCCGACCTGCGGTATCAAAAATCACTAGGTTAAGGAATTCTTTCTCTGCTTTTTTCAAAGCGCCTTTTGCTATTTTTTCAACCTTTTGTGTATCTTCAGTATATACAGGGATATCAATTGATTTGCCTAGTGTTTCAAGCTGTTTGACCGCTGCTGGTCTGTAGATATCTGCAGCAACGAGAAGCGGTTCATAGCCCATCTTTTTATAATGAAGTGCGAGTTTTCCACAGGCGGTTGTTTTGCCCGAACCCTGCAGTCCAACGATCATAAGTGTGGAAATTCGGTTTTTGGGAAGTATTTTTTCAGGAATTTCAGAACTCATAAGGTTGATAAGCTCATGGTTCACGATCTTTACGATCTGTTGCCCTGGAGTGAGTGATTTCTGAACTTCTTCTCCAAGTGCTTTCTGCTCGACCTGCTTAATAAAATCTTTTACGATTTTGTAGTTTACATCAGCTTCGAGCAATGCCATTCGAATTTCTTTCAAACCTGATTTGATATCCTTTTCGGAGAGTTTTCCGCGAGATTTCAACTTGGAAAAGACAGAGTTGAGTTTTTCTGTAAGTGAATCAAACATTACGTAGTCCTTGAATTGTGTACTGGTAATCCTCACTCTTGAAGATAAAGCTGCCGGCTACAAGTATGTTCACACCAGCTTCTTTGGAGAGCTTCGCAGTTTCGAAATTTATTCCTCCATCTATCTCGATCTCAATATTTCTATTTCCGATGATATCTCTTGTCTCCCGTGCTTTTTCTGCAGAATCATAGATGTATGACTGCCCACCGAATCCCGGATGAACTGACATAATAAGCACATAATCTATCTCGTCGAGTACGCTGGAAAGTCCAGCAAGTGAAGTTTCCGGATTGATTGCGATTCCCACTTTTACATTTTGTTTGCGGATCTTTCTGAAAAGTTCTTTGTAGTTGGAGTCTGTTTCAATATGAAATGAAAGATAATTTACTCCTGCATCAATAAATTTATCGATGAAGTCTGCGGGATTGGTGATCATAAGATGTGCGTCAAGTGGAAGGTTTGTAGTTCTTCTCACCTGTTTCACCAAGCCAGGACCGAAGGTGAGATTCGGCACAAAATGTCCATCCATAATATCAAGATGGAGTATATCTGCGCCAGCTTTTTCCACAGCCCTTATTTCATCTTCGAGATGAAGGAAATTTGCTGATAATATTGAGGGAGCAATCTTGCAGGTCATAGCTTAATTAGATATCCTTTTTCCTGATAGTGAAAAGATTATGTTCTTTACCTTTTGCGTAGCTGGAAGATAGGAGTTCAACTTTTCGAGGATTTCGCTTTTCTTGAGTACAAGTTCCTGCAACCACACATTATTTTCCACATGAATATATAGTACGTTATTTTCTAATTTATGAATGCGAGTTTTATTATTAAGTAGATCGCCAATGGTTCGGCGCCACTGAAAGGCAATCTGTATTTCCCGAGAAAATCCCTTTTCAGATAAATTCTGAATGAGATTTTCTATGATTGAGCCAATTTTTACAAAAGATGACATCTATTCGATCTTCTTAGCGAAGATCATTGAGAGTCCAAGCCAGGAGAAAATCGCGAGCAGGAGTAGCAGGTAATACACTGTGCTAAGTGCACTGTAACTAAGATCATAGCCAGACATTGCAAGTGCTGGAAGAAAGGCAACGATGAGCATGAGCAGGTAACCGACAAAAGACATAAAGCCGCCGTATTTATTGATGATCAGTACTGCGAGAGCACCCAGGGCTATCAAAACTGCGGCAAATATGAAAATGAGCAATAGTGTGATGAAAGGAAAACCAACGTTCCCGAAAACCATTACAGGAAGATAACATGCTATGAGAACGAGAATGATTCCAATGATCTTTCTGGCAATGATATGAGCTTTTGTTGTAACGGTTTTGCGCTTCGTGTGTTTTTTGATAAAAAAGCCCACACCGAAGATCACGATAGCGATTATGATCCAGATAATGCTTGTACGATAGGGATTATCACTGGCAAAGCCAATAGCCGCAAAGGCAAAAAGGATGGCTGCCCACATAATAATTTCTTTAATTATGCTGATAATTTTTCTCATTTTTTACTCTTTCTCTTCTTTTTCAACCTTTATTTTCAAGGTTCCTTTTATTTCATTTTTGAGCTCGATCATGACTTCAAACTCACCAAGCTCTTTAATATGTTGTTCCATTTTCACGTTGTGTCTGTCAATAATTAAATCTTTTTCTTTGAGTGCGTTTACAATATCCTGCTCATTGACAGAACCGTAAAGATGACCGTTTTCGTCTGCAAGACGAACAAACACTAACGGGATCTTCTCTATCTGTTTCATGATCATCTCTGCCTGTTTCTGCTCCTCGGCAAGTCGTTTTTCTTCTTCTTCTTTGAATTTCTCTATCAGTTTCATGTTCTTCTCGGTAACAGGGATTGCAAATCCTTTCGGAAACAGAAAGTTGCGCGCATATCCATCTGCTACCCTCACAATGTCACCGACATTTCCTAAGGTTTCATAATTTTTCTTAAGTATGATTTTCATTCTTTATCTCCTCTATGATATGCAAATTTTCTTATTGGAAGCCAATTGTCAAGAAGCCCTGCAAAAGTAATCACAAGCAGCAGGATGTGGCTGAAAAATGGAATAACAAGTATCACGATACCGAGAAATTTGTTCCGAACCATTATCTTCTCTGTATAACAGTAAAGTACAGAGAATCCCTGAATCAGATAGAACAGACCGACAATGAATAACACATTATAGCTGACGATCCTGAATTTGATAATGAAAAGAACGAGTCCCACAACCAGACCAAGTTGAAGATAGTAGGGAAACTTGAGATCTCTGAAGTGCCATTTGTGAGAGTTCTTTCGGAAATAGATCAATGCTCCAAATAGAATTCCTGCCACCACGCTGATCATCCATATCGCTGCATTGCCGTACAGCATGATATTCTGTATACTCTGCAGGGTGGGGTACATGCTCTCCATCATTTCCGGTGAGAACATCTTTTCCAGACTGCTCATAAAGAATTGATTGCTCTCTTCAATCACAATTTTTATCTGGGGATAGAATATAAGATTTTTTAGCCCAATATAAATAACAGCAGGAGCAGTTGCTATCAAGAAGGCGATCTCAAAATTATGCTTCTGCAGGGCAGAGGCAAAAACTATGGGGCATGCTCCTATGCTTACCCAGATTTCAAGTGCTTGCATTAGCGGCAGTACATTCACCACGACCAGCACCGCACAGATCCCGGTAACAATAATCAAATATCTGAGAAGAGCAGAAGATTGAGAAGTGTCTTGTATCTCCTGCCCTTTTTCTGGTAAAATCAGTCGATTGACATAGGGAACCGCGATCAGAAGCGCTATGAGTCTGGAAAAGAGCGCAACGATTACAATGAGTACGCAAAAAAGGATCATCAGTGTGATTTAGTATATTATCCAATGTAGGGAATGAGCGCCATCTGGCGTGCTCGTTTAATTTCCCTTGCTAATTTTCTCTGGTGTTTACTGCACGTTCCGGTAATCTTTCTTGGAACGATCTTGCCTGATTCTATGATGTACTTTCGAAGCACCTCTGTGTTCTTATAGTTGATTTCAATATCAGGATTCTTACAGAATTTACAGTATCTTTTCTTCATAAACTTTTTCATGTTCATAACCTCTTTTTAGAATGGAATATCGTCGTTGGATTCTCCTTCGTCGGCAGGGACTTCATCATCAGTACTATCCTGCTGGACTTCTCGCTCAAGGTTCTGGATTCTATTTGCAACAATTTCAATACTTGTGCGGTTGTTATCATCTTTATCCTGCCATGTGCGTGACTGAAGAGTTCCTTCAATTATAACAGGAGAGCCCTTGGAAAGCATCTCGGATGATCGCTCTGCTAAACGTGCCCACGCAACAACGCGAAAGAAACTGGTGTCTGTTTGCCAGTTATTATCGGAGTCTCTGTAGACTCTGTCAACCGCAATACTCATCGTAGCAACGGGAGTACCGGAGCCAGTGTAACGAAGTTCAACGTCTCTGGTTAATCGTCCTGAGACGATAATGCTATTAATTCTTGGCAGATTTAATTTTTTTGCCATGTTATCTCCTCCCCCCTCTAAATTGATGGACCATCAATTTAGACGTCAGGTTTTATTATTCTTTTTCTCTTTTTATTACTATAAAACGAATAATGTTTTCATTAAGACGATAAAAGTTTTCAAGGGGATTTACATAGCTGGCATCAAGGGAGAAATAGAGTACGATATAATAGCCATCATTCTGTTTTTCAATTTCATAGGCTAATTTACGGGATCCCCATTCATCTACCTTATCAATTTCGCCATCATTCTGAGTGATGAAGTTCTTCACGGCTTCGAGGGTTTGTGAGATCTCTTCATCGGAGAGTGGTTTGACCACAATCATTGATTCGTAAGATTTTTTCATCGCATTCCTTTTGGTTTTATTTTCCGCCAGGCGGAATAGCAATCCGTCATTCCACGGATAAGGAATCGAGCCTGCTGTATGCAGCACTCATTTTCTCAAAATTTTGATATATAAAATATGATGTCAACTCCACTGCGCGAGAAATTACTTTTTGAACCAATTCCAGTTCATCATTTTCATGTGCCATGAGCACGAATTCCTCAAGAGGCACATCAAGCTTACCTGCATCTTCATATTGCTCTGGCAGAATGCCTATACGCATTCTCGGGAAGTTCTCCGTATCCAATGCGTCAATAATGGATTTCAATCCATTATGACCACCATCAGAACCACGTTGACGGATTCTAATCTCACCAAGTGGAATATACACATCATCAAAAATTACTAAAAGATCTTTATTCTTTATTTCGAACTCATCTACCATGCTTTTTACAGCATGACCGGATAGATTCATATAAGTAAGGGGCTTGAGGAAAAGCCACTCATTTTTTCTGGTAAGGAGAGATTTCTTATGCTTTTTGAACCTCGGAACGTTGAGCTTTGTACAGAGCGCATCAACAGTGCGAAATCCAATATTATGCCGAGTAGGTTCGTATTCCGGTCCAGGATTTCCAAGCCCGACAATCAGTTTCACGTATATTATTCTTCTTTTTCTTCTGCCTCTTTAGCAGCAGCTTCTTCTTCAGGTTGTTCACCTTCAGCAGCTTCTTCACCCTCGAGAAGTTCTTCTTCCTCTTCTTCAGGCACTTCGACTTCCATCTTAGGAACAAGAACAGATACGAGAGTCAGATTTGCTGGCTGTAGAAATTCGACATCGGGATATTTTTCCTGAATATCTTCAATATGAATGGAGTCACCAATATGAAGCTCGGACACATCGATTTCAATCTCTTCGGGTAGATCTTTAGGAAGACAGCGTATCTGCAGTTCTCTAAGCCCGGACTCAACAATACCACCTTCCTTTACGCCAGGGGCATCACCAACAGTAATAATAGGAATTTCAACGTCGATCTTTTGTCCGGCTGTGACTTCAAGAAAATCTATATGTTTGATTTCACGGGTAAGAGGATCAACCTGCATATCACGGACCAGGCATCGGTGTTCCTTCTTGCCTAACTTGATAAAAATAAAGCTCTGATGGCCGAGACTTTCTTTATAATAATGAAAAAAGTCAGTATATTCCACCATAATTGGTGTTGCTTCAAGTTCACTTCCATAAAGAATGGCAGGGATCTTATCATCACGGCGAACCTGCTTGGTTGCCTTTTTACCAGTTTCTCTTTTTTCAGCTTTAATTTTCATGATTTATATAACCTCATCTTCTATTTTGAATAATACACTTACAGATTCTTCATTATGAATCCGTTGTATTGCCTGTGCAAGAAGTGGTGCAATAGAGAGCTGTTTTATCTTAGGACTGTCCTGTTTCTCCTTGCTTAATGGAATCGAGTCAGTGACAATTAATTCATGAATCGATGATCGGTTTATCCGATCAACAGCATCTCCACTGAGAACAGCATGAGTACAGGCACAATACACTTTTTTTGCTCCCTCTTTTTTAAGGGCATCAGACATTTTGATGACAGAATTTCCCGAGTCAATTATGTCGTCAATGATTATAGTATTTTTACCTTCTACTTCACCGACAACATTAAGCAACTCGAGCTGACCCTTGTTACCGATGCGCCGTTTGTCACCAATAGCGAGAGTAGCATTCAGTCCCTTTCCCAGCATTCTTGCTCTCTGTGTCCCACCAGTATCAGGAGCGACAACAACGCAATTTTTCAGATTCAAGGGCTTGAAATAATTCAGGAATATTGGAAGCATAGAAAGGTGGTCAACAGGTATATCAAAAAATCCTTGTATCTGCTCTGCATGTAGATCAAATGTAACCACACGATTTGCCCCGGCAACAGTTAGAAGATTTGCGACTAGTTTCGCTGTTATTGGAACTCTGGGTTGATCTTTCTTGTCTGAACGAGCATAACCATAATAAGGTATCACTGCAGTAATCCTGCCAGCTGATGCCCGATGGAGTGCATCAATCATAATGAGCAGTTCCATGAGATTGTCGTTCACCGGCGCACAGGTGGGCTGAATAATAAAGACATCAGTTCCCCGAACATTGTCGAGGATCTTCACAAAAGTGTTATCGTTAGAGAACTTAAAGACTTCAGCTCTACTTAATGGCAAACCAGCAGTCTCCGCAACACTCTGGGCGAGACTGAGATTTGCGTTTCCAGCAAAAATATGAATCTTTGATTTCATGATTCTTCACTATCCTCAATTTTTGTTTGAAATAGCCAGTAGTTATATTTTTTAAAGAACTTCTCTGCTTCAAGCATTTTTTCTTTTGTTGGGAATATTCCGAAGACGGTTGAGCCACTTCCAGACATCAGACTTCCAAGTGCTCCAAGTTCCGCCATCTGAAATTTTATTTCTTCAATCACCGGATAGTGAGAAAAAACACCTTGCTCCAGACCATTATAAAGATTTTCTGATATCTTTTTTACGTCTTTTTCTAATATTCCCCGAATCAATTTTTCTTTATTTATATTTTGGGGAGGATGCTGTTGTACCCAGGAGTAGGCATTTCTGCTAGAAATTTCTATCATTGGATTAACAAGAAGTATATTATCAATTGTAATTGATGGAAATGTTCTCTCGATAATTTCACCACGCCCCCTGAGTAAAGCAATCTTGCGGCTCAGGAAAAAGTTAATGTCGCTTCCAAATTTTGCAACGATTGCATGCATTTCACTATCAGAAAGATGAAGTTTCCATAATGTATTCAAGGCGTGTATTGTTTCTGCGGCATTCGAACTGCCACCGCCAAGACCAGCAGCAAGAGGAATATTCTTTTTGAGTTTGATCTCCACACCATTCTGCACATCATATGTTTCTTTCAAAAAGCAAGCAATTTTATATATAATATTATCCGATTCCTCGAGGGAATCGGAGGTGCAATAAACTTTCACCCCTGATCTGTCTGTCAATTTATAAATCAGATTATCAGAAAGGGTTATAGGCGCAATAATTGTTTCTATCTCATGAAAGCAGTCATCTCGTTTCTTAAGGATATCAAGAAAGAGATTGAGCTTAGCGTGAGAGTCGCGGGCGGTTTTTCCTTTTTTTCTTCTTGGCACCTTTTTCGTCGTCTGAATAATAGTAGTAATAGTAATAGTAGTAATATTTATATCCGCTGTAGTACTTCTTCACTTCAACACCGTTGATGACTACGCCAGCTGGAGTTACGTCAATGTTCTTTAGCAGAATCTTTGCCTGTTCAACGATTTCACGCTCTGTCACGGTAGCACGTATCACAAGAATGAGATTATCAACCTTCCTGGCAAGGATAAGGGCATCGGTCACAGCAATAATAGGAGGAGAATCGATGATCACATAGTCATATTCGTCTCTTGTTTTTGCAATTAACTCATCCATTTTTTTGGAAGAAAGCAGTTCTGAAGGATTCGGAGGTACGTGCCCAGAGGTTATAATGTCTAAATTTTCCACATCAGAAGGTTTAATAATGTCGGACAGAGCAGTATCGTCAGTCGTGAGAAATTTAGAAAGACCATTATCTCTGGATACCATAAATAAATTATGGATCATCGGGCGTCTCATGTCACAATCAACGAGCAGTGTTTTCGAATTCATCTGTGCAAGTGTAATTGCCAGGTTACCGCTCGATGTGGATTTACCTTCTTTGGGACCGGAACTTGTTACCAGAAATACTCTTGAGCTTCCTGATACTTTTGAAGGAAGCGAAACAACATTTGTTCTGAAAGTTCTATATGCTTCTGCAATGGGTGATTTGGGACTATAATGTGGAACAAGACGTGCGATCATCTGACGCTGAACTGTGGTAAGTTCCTTTAGCTTTGCTTTGTCTCCTTCCTTCTGGATCCGTTCTTCAATTTCAGCGAGTTCTTTTTCATCCAGAGGGATATCAGGTATCGTTCCTAGTATTGATAATTTTACATAACGTTCGACATCAGAAAGATTATTAATTTTCGTATTGAGAGATTCCAGCAAGAATGCTGCACCAACGCCAAGACCCAAGCCGAGCAGTAAGCCGATAAGAATATTCATCTTAACTTTAGGAGAAACGGGAGATTTGGGTATAGAGGCAAGACTAATGATACGAATGTTACTAAGTTTTCCCTCTTCCGAGATCTTTGCTTCCTCGTAACGGGTTATGAGCATGCTGTAGACCTGTTCATTAATAGCTTTGGCTCGTTCGAGTCTGGCAAGTTCGAGCTCAGCATCCGGAAGGCCAGACATCCTCACAGAATATTCTTCGACCACTGTTTTCAGTCCATCGACCTTTGACTTTGCTGTCTGATAATCTACCTCTGCTGTGATGATGTCTGTCATGAGCTGTTGACGCCTATCAAGTGGATTAAAGGAATACTTATTTACTTCAAGAATAGCGTCGATCTCTTGTTTCATCTGACTTTTAATATTATCAATTTCAGTTTTAAGAGCTACAAGCTGGGGATGGTTCTCTGTATATCCTTTTTTTGTAAGCAATATAGCAAGCTGACTTTGATTTTCAATAAGCCTGTTTCTCAATTGTTCCAGAACAGGTGAGGATATGGAAACCATCTCATCGCCGAGTGTTTGATCGAGTTTTGTTAATTCTGATTTGAGATAATTGAGTTTTTGCTCCACGATCTGTAGCTCTGTTTGAGCTGAGCTAAGTTGTGCTTCAAACTCGACCATATTCGTGATCATCTCTTTGGTTTCTTCCGAAAGAGCAAAAACTTCATTGGCAATTTTATATGCACGAAGATCTTCTTCTGAAATAGCCAGTTTTTTGGAAGTAATATCAAGCTGTTTTTCGAGGAATTCACGCACACTTGTCACTTCTGCCCGAGTATATTTCAAGCTTTCTTCCTGATAACTATTCATTACTGCATTAACTGCAGCTTCGGCTTCTCGGGGATTAGTAGATTTAAAAGTAATATCAATTATATCGGTTTCCCGTTTAGCACTTACCTCAATATTTTTTGCAAGAGAGCCTTGCGGATTATCGTTTGAAAGGATCGGAAAATTTTCTGCATCAGGATGACGTTTAATTTTCGCAATGGCGTTTTCCATTACTGATGGACTTTTTATTACTTCCATTTGATTATTTAGGTCATTTCTGCCAAATCCGCCGGTGGTGAAGAACAGGTCTGTTTGTTTATTCAGCTCAAGAAGTATCTTTCCGCTGCTCTCATAAATGCGTGGAGCGCGAATAGTGTAATAAACTGTTGCTGCCATCACGAGCACAAAAATAATGATGATCAATTTTATATGTCTGAGGATTATTCTATAATAATCGCGTAGTTTTATTTCTTGTTCTTGTTCTTGTTCTGGGAATTGCTCCATTAGTCACTCACATTCTACTTTTCTTTAATGGTTAAATATAGGTTATAGATACTCAATACAGTTGCGAATTTAGCAAGGAAATCAGCAACTCTTTCCATTCCGTAAAAAACAGTTCCAGAGACTACCACAGTATCTCCGGGTTTGAGTACCGGGATCATGTCAAATTCTCCTGTATCAAGATACTTCTTCACATTAACCCAGATAATCTCACTTTCCTGACCTTCAAAACCGGCACGGACAATTCTTACTTTTGAAAGTTTTGCATCTTCTGTCGGGCCACCAGCGAGAGAAAGAAGGGCAAGAAGGTCTGTATCATCAGGTACGATATAAAAACCTGGCTTACGAACCTGTCCCCAGATGTAGGTATAGATCCTCAGTTGTTCTTCATCACCCATTGTTCCAGAGTAGGAATATGCAGAAGTTCCGGGTGAAATCGAGATTCCACCATCCTGAGCTGCACATGTTCCGGCAAAGATTACTATGCTCAATATAATTATTAAAAGGCGTTTCATGAAAACTCCCTTATTCAGTGTGGATGGAAAATTTCACAATATATTTTTTCGTCAATTTATTTAAAGGTAAAGTTGATGGTTCGTTCTTCGGACTCAGAGCCAGTAGCTTCACCAATCACTGTGAAAGCATCGATTCTCCAGATGTATGACTGTCCCGGAATCGGTGAAAAACTTGATCCTTCAAAGATGTCAGGAATATCACATTCTGTTTCTCCGGGAATAAGATCTTTTGAAAATTGTAGTGTATGACCCATATCATAGAACAATATTCTATAAGTATAGCCACCAGCATCTGTCCAAGAGAAGTGCACAGAATCATTTACAGAATATGTACTATTATTCGCAGGTGCTTGCAAACCAGCAGGAGCAATTAATCTGTATGAGACGGTATCTGATTTTGTAAAGTTGCCGGCTTCATCAAAAGGAATAATAAAGTACGACCAAGTTTTTTGAATGACCGGTTCTTCATATCCGATGAATTTATCATAATAAGTAGAGGAATCCGGAATAAAGGGTATCTGTTCGATAAAAGTAGTATCGCCAAATTCATTAAAACGCCAGATCTCAATATGATGAATATCTCCGTCTTTTTGAAGAGGTGTGTCATCCCACTGGATCTTCATCCAATTATAATCAAGATTACCAGCAGGAAAGGCATCTATGCCATTATTTTTATCTGTATAGGTGCAGTTTGGATCACCCGGATCACACTTATGGGGAGTCATCGTGACCTTGGATGGCGGGATAATATCCTGGTTCTCAGCTTTATCATAGCTGCAACCAAAGGGAATAATGAGAAATATACTCACTAAAAGTAAATAAACACTTTTCATGCTTTCCTTTTTATCTTTGGTAATTTACTGTCAAATTTTTCATGCGTTACCGAATATAAGCAACTCAGAAAAAATATTGACGAAAAAATTGCATCTATGGTAACCAACGTACATTATATGGTCAACAAGGAGCATCAATGGAATACCCATTCAGAGAGATCGAGAAAAAGTGGCAAAAAATCTGGGAAGAGAACAGGACATTTTATGTGGATATTGAGGACGAACGTTCAAAATTTTACTTACTATCTATGTTTCCCTATCCTTCCGGAGTTCTCCACATGGGGCATGTGTCAAACTACTCGATTGCCGATGCTATTGCACGGTATAATATCATGAATGGTTATAAAGTGCTCCAACCAATGGGATATGACAGCTTTGGCATGCCTGCAGAAAACTATGCAATTCAGCATCATTCCCATCCGGAGATCACTACTCATGAGAATATTGATAAGATGAGAAAACAATTCAAATCTTGTGGTTTCGGCTATGACTGGGATCGAGAAGTTATTACCTGTGATGAGGATTACTATCGGTGGAATCAGTGGTTTTTCCTAAAAATGTTCGAAATGGGTTTAGTGTATAAAAAGTCATCTTATGTGAACTGGTGCCCAAGCTGCCAGACAGTGCTTGCGAATGAACAAGCTGAAGGAGGTATCTGCTGGCGTTGCGACTCTAAGGTCGAGCAAAAGGAGATAGAACAGTGGTTCATAAAAATAACTGATTATGTTGAAGAACTGCTCGATCATTCCAAACTGGGAAACTGGCCGCAGCGTGTGATTACCATGCAGAAGAACTGGATCGGAAAAAGTTTTGGAACCGAAATTATCTTCAAAGTAGCAGATGAAGAAATTGAGCTGCCCGTGTTTACCACAAGACCGGACACAATTTTCGGCTGCACCTACATGGTCCTCGCTGCCGAACATCCTCTGGTAGAAAAACTCATTGCAAAAAATTCGGAAAAGGAAAAGGTGCTGCAGTTCATCCAAGAGGTACTCAACGAAGATAAAATAGAACGCACCGCAGAAGATACCGAGAAGATCGGTGTTTTCACCGGCTCCTATGCGATTAATCCAGTAAATAATGAAAAGATACCTATCTGGATTGGCAACTACGTACTCATGGATTATGGAACCGGTGCAGTGATGTGTGTGCCCGCACATGATCAGCGAGATTTTGAATTTGCTCATAAGTATGATCTACCAATACGAATTGTTATTCAGAAGCCGGATAAGTCCTTGGTCCTCGAGGAAATGAAAGAAGCGTATATTGACGAAGGCGTGCTGGTAGAATCAGCCAAGTTCAATGACCAAAAAAACATAACGGCAATTGAGAATATCTCCAAATGGATGGAAGAAAAAGGGATTGGAAGACGAACAGTTCATTACCGTCTACGTGATTGGGGTATCTCCCGCCAGCGCTACTGGGGCACACCAATTCCGATTGTCTATTGTGATGATTGCGGTGCAGTTCCTGTTCCCGAAGAGGAGCTACCCGTACGTCTGCCAAAGGATGTTGCTGTAGGAAAGACCAGAAAAAATCCGCTGCTTTCTGTTCCCGAATTTGTACATACAACATGTCCAAAATGCGGTGGTCCTGCACAAAGAGAGACCGACACCATGGATACGTTCTTCGATTCTTCATGGTATTATGCTCGTTTCTGCGATGCCCATAATAACAATGAGCCGTTTGACAGTGAAAAGGCAAATTACTGGCTTCCCGTTGATCAATACATTGGTGGTATCGAGCATGCCTGCATGCACCTGCTGTATGCAAGGTTTTTTCATAAATTTATGCGAGATATCGGGCTGGTAAATACCGACGAACCATTTACTAACTTACTCACACAAGGCATGGTCACCAAGGATGGTGCTAAGATGTCCAAATCCAAGGGAAATATCGTTGACCCTGAAGAATACATCGATCGCTATGGCTCAGATACACTGCGCGTGTTCATGCTGTTTGCATCACCACCGGAAAAAGACGTAGAATGGAATGATGAAGGCGTGAAGGGAGCTTTCCGTTTTCTAAACCGCATCTGGGTATTGGTGACCGAAAAACAGACCTTCCTTAAAAGTCTGCCTAACCGGTATGATGAAAAAGCTGTTATGCCCGGGTTTGCAAAGAAACTACGCTTTAGCACACACAGCACCATTAAAAAAGTGACCGAGGACATCAATAAACGCATGCAGTTCAATACTGCGATCGCAGCACTTATGGAACATCTGAACAATGTCTCTGCCTTTGAATGTAATGAGCAGAGTGAAAAAATCGTCAAAGCGGTTTATTATGAAGCCATTGCAGCTATCCCAAAACTTCTGCAACCCTTTGCTCCGCATTTGTCTGAAGAAGTATGGTCGATGCTGGGTAACCAAACATCAATTCTGGAAACTGGTTGGATTGATTATAATGAAAAATTTCTGATTCAGGATGAGGTGACGTATGTGATCCAGATTAATGGAAAACTGCGCAGTAAGATCGTGGTGGATATCGACACCCCCAAAGAAACAGTTGAGGAACTGGCACTTGCCGATGAAAAGACTCAGAAATACACCAAAGGCAAGACTGTCAGGAAGGTGATCGTTATTCCCAAAAAATTAGTAAATATAGTTGTGTAAATCAGATTGATCCAGAAAAAATCACTCGGACAGCATTTTCTTACAGATAAGAATATCGCACGAAAGATCGTTCGCGAATCAGGCGTTACGATTCAAGATGAAGTATGGGAGATCGGACCTGGAAAGGGAATCCTCACAGAATGTTTGCTTGAAAAATGCAAAACGCTTACTATATTTGAGATCGACCGACAATGGATTGAGTATCTGGAACGACACTTTGATAATTCTAATCTTAACATTATACATGCGGACATCCTCGCAGTTGATCTTTCTGATTATTATCATGGTGAACAAATAAAAATTGTAGCGAATCTGCCCTACCAGATAACCTCACCACTTCTGTTCAAGATCATTGATTTCAGAAAATTCTTCTTATCGATCACGGTGATGATACAGGATGAAGTGGCAGACCGGCTGTGTGCTGTGCCAGGAAATAAGGATTATGGAAAACTCTCGGTCAAAGCGCAACTCTTTTTCAATGTAACAAAATGCTTCACCGTACCTGCATATGTGTTCTATCCTCCTCCAAAAGTAACTTCTGCTGTTGTTCAACTCTCTCCGCGAAAAGAAAGCTATCATATAAAAGATCAGGAACTACTCTGGAATGTTATTGATACAGTTTTTGCTCATCGTAGAAAAATGCTAAGAAAAAGCTTGAAAAATATGCTTGATGATAATGAATTAGAAGCAATGAAAATAACAACAAATATCGAACTGACAAGAAGACCAGAATCCCTTTCAATTGAAGAATTTATAGCTTTATCACATCAAATAAAGGAAATAAAAGGATTATAACATGAAACAACCATGTTTAGGTAAAACACACAGGTGCATGATTAGAATATATAGAAAATCATATAATATGAATAGCCACGAGATAAATCTCGTAGCAAATCAAAAAAAGGAATTTTAATCATATGAAAACATTTGGAAAAGTAGTATTGTGGATTTTTGCTGTATTTGGATTTCTTATGCTGATATTCATGATCTGGATCTGGCGTTCCTTTCCTGCCAAGAAAGAAGTGAAAATTCTCGACAATACCTATTTGGAGTTAAATCTCAGTGGTATGCATTATGATTATAATGAATATGATAATGTCTTTTTTATCAAGGAAGAGATGTCCATAGGTGATATTTGTCGGAAAATCGATAATGCAATGATCGATCCCCGAATAAAGGGAATCATTCTGAAACCGCAGATATACTTCGGCGGTTGGGCTCTCACAAAGGAACTGCGAGATAAGCTCATTGAATTCAGGGAAAGCGGTAAAGAGCTCTATGCCTACATCAATATGACCTATGACAAGGGATATTATTTAGCATCACCTGCCCAAAAGATATATCTTAATCCTAGCAGCACTGCTGGTATTGTACTTGCCGGTATCGGCGTTGAATTGAACTACTATGAAGGACTGCTCGAAAAGATAGGATTGGATGTAACCGTGCTCCACGCAGGCAAGTACAAAGGAAGCGGAGAAACCTTTGACCGACGAACCATGACGCCCGGAATGAAAACGAACATCGACATCATGCTCGATGGACTGTTTCAGACCTATACAGTCGATCTTCAGAGCAGTAGAAATCTATCACCAGCTAAGATTGACAGTATATTTAACCAACGTTCTGAATATTTTATTTCTGGCATTCAAGCACTTGAGATGAACCTCGTTGACTATCTGGGTGATGAAGAGAAATTCACCTGCGAAATCATCGGAGATAATCCTGTGGTGAACATAACAGACTATCCAGCCGATCTGCAACGATATTCTTATGATAAGATCGCTGTTCTTTATGCCCAAGGCGGTATTACCTTCTCAGAAGCAGGTATGTTTGATTCTGATTACAGAAGGATAACTGAGCAGAAGACAATTCATCAACTTGAACGGATTGAAAAGATGAGATCTGTAAAAGGACTTGTGCTTCGTGTGGATAGCGGTGGCGGGAGTGCCCTGGTTTCCGACATCATTCTTAAGAAATTAGAACAACTCAACGAGAAAATCCCTGTCGTTATATCGATGGGCAACGTTGCTGCATCCGGCGGCTACTGGATATCAAGCCAAGCAGATTATATCTTTGCACAGCCAAATACGATCACCGGATCTATCGGTGTGGTAAGTATGATCCCAAACTGGCAAAGTCTGCGTCAGTGGGCAGAAGTGAATACATATCAACTGAAACGTGGCAAGTATGCACTATTCTTCTCTCCGAATTTTACCCCTTCAAACGAAGACATCGCAATTTTACAGAATGACATGAATACGTTGTATCTTGAATTTAAAGATCTTGTTGCTCATGGTCGTCATTTGCCATTGACAGAAGTGGAAGAAATTGCACAGGGACGTATATGGACTGGCCTTCAGGCGGTCGAGAATGGCTTGATCGATGAACTTGGCGGACTTGATGATGCAATTAGAAAAGCTGCTGAATTAGCAAGCCTGGATGAGTATGGCACACTGATCCTCCCCGAAAAGAAAACGCTTATTGATATTCTGCTGAAAAGTGATCTGGGAATTTCTGCTGTAACATTACTCAAGCTCTATGCAGGTGATCTTGAAGTTCCCTTTGTTAAGCAGTTTGATGAAGGTGCGGAGTTGCTGAAATCCTCATTAAATGATCCCTTCCAGTTGCGGATGCCGTATCAGTTAACTATTCAATAATAAGAAAAGGGAGCAAACCAGCTCCCTTGTTTATTATCTCATCAAAATGAGTTTCTTTGAAGTGATCAATTTATCCTTATCATAGACATTACATAAATACAAACCGCTTGCAAGCGGCATCCCATCTTTACCCATACCATTCCATTCATAAGAAAATTCTCCAGATTCCGTCTGTTTGAGAAGGTGCGATGCAACGATCTGTCCTTTAATATTGGTAATAACAATTCTCGGTTCGACAAGTTGTTCTCGAGTGGAGAAATTGATTGATGTGTGTGAATGTACGGGATTGGGATAGATCATCAAACTGTGTGTATGAACTTGAGGATCAACACTGGTAATGTATGCAATATTAGATTGCTCAATATATTCTCCGTCACTGAATTCTGCCTGGGCATGAGAGGTGATCTGAGTCGAAGGAATCGTACATTCAAACACGCTTCCAGATGCATAGGAATGATCGAGAGGGATCATCGGAATTTCTACTGAGTCGTCAATCAAGAGTTTTCGAATCGTCGGGAGATTGTTATCACCATCTGTGTAAATTATACTGAAGGTGAGGGAGTCACGATCGGATGAATAGAGCAATTCGGAAAGTGTGGGAGGAGCATTCACACCAACCGTCCTCTCTTCATGAGTTGGATAAAAAAGCACGGGTGGAGTCGAATCATTTATTTCGAAGAGGGGATTAATGTTAATTGTAACAGTTACCGCATCGATGCCAAGGCAACCATATATATTTGGCCATGGTCCAAACTGAGGATCAGAGGTCAGGTCATCGATGTCACATGCCATATATAACTTACCATTTGAAATCTGTGATTGTATGTTGCCAATCTGTGTATATGAAGAATCGGTAATATCTCCTTTATAAAGACCAGTTTGCAATCCTGGATAACCTGCAAATGATGGAATGTCTGCATAGACGAGTGCGAATCCGACAGAATCCTCCGTTTCCGGGTTGATAAGCCCAACAATATATACATACCACGGCGGCAGGAACGGGAAGGTTTCATAGAGGGGCCACTCGGTGTCGTTGTTGTTCAGCGTGAAATAAAATGTATCATCAGAATACGAACCCCAGAATTCAGTGAGATCAAGAAATGAACCTCCGGTATTATCGCCGGTCTCTTCCTGGCACAGCTCGATCATATAGTTGTCCGGAGCAGGAAAAAGATCAGACGAATTTTCCGGTGTCATGGAAAGATACACGTTCAGAAATAGCGTGTCCAGCCACGCAGAGATATTTGACTGCAAGCCATAGTGGAACATACCCGATCCCGGCAATCCCAAAGAGGTGGAAAGCGTATTCATGAATCCGGGAAGAAAGAGGGGCTGCATGTCCAGATTCGTCCAGTTCTGCTGGTCGTCGGTGGAATAAAAAAGCATGGTCTCGCACGAGTCCACGGAAAAGGAATCAATATCCACGTTGATCAGGATATCTTCATTCGGCACCAGCGCAGAGGTGCAGAAATTATCCCATAAGCGGATGTTCTGAGCTCCGAGTAAAAACGGGAGAAATAATAGGAACAATACTAATATTTTTTTCATAAAAACCTTATTTCAGTAATATTAATTTGTTTATGAAAGTATCGTTCTTTGTGTCAAGCTTGTAGAAATATACTCCGCTTTTTACTTCATTTCCGTTCTCATCTTTTCCGTCCCAGACAACATTGCTCGTTTCCAAACCCCCGTTTGGGAATGCGGCAAGAGTATTCACCAGTTGTCCTCTTACATTATAAATCTTAATTTGTGATAATTCGCCTGCCACGACGTATCCGCCGGCTGGCGGAGAAGTCGGGTGATTGAATTTTATAGATATGGTTGTTGAGGTAGAGAATGGGTTG
>Ga0209834_10000718_pt1 | contig 19725 bp, 12 predicted proteins | sample Mar14236cmmetaG_FD_184134 | JGI IMG/M metagenome (GOLD analysis project Ga0209834, IMG submission 184134) | Marine hydrothermal vent microbial communities from Guaymas Basin, Gulf of California to study Microbial Dark Matter (Phase II) - Marker... ...
CCTGAGGTTGGGAACGAGGTAAGTTTCCCCACCCTACCTGACTCATTTATTTCGATATGACGAAATGATAATTTGCAACAGCAAAATAAATCATTGATTTTGTAATTACTTAAACAATAAAAATGAACCTTGATGAATTAAAGAAATTACTTCAGTCTCCCGAAAATGAGTTAATAAACTCTTCATTACATAGCGTGGTTGTCATCGGAGGCAGTTACCGTGAAGGGCATGATTATGCCAATTTGACACCCTTGGGTGAAATGCCGGGGGCTTTGATCATTATTAATGCGATTCGTACTTTGTTAGAGTATGGAGAGATTAAACCATTACCCAATTGGCTAAATGTCTCGACTTATGTCATTTTGCTGATATTAATGAGCTTAGTATTGGCACGGTTTTGTTATGGATTGGGTAGTATTATTTTGGGAGTGTTTGTCTTAGTCGTTTAGTCGTTTTGATACCTTGTAGCATTTTATTATTTAATTATGGTATTTGGCTAAGTACTGAACCATAAATTTTCAGGTATTTTAATAGAAGCAGCCCTCCGATCCGCGATGCGTAGCCGACAAAAAACTCGATTCGTTACTCTCCAGCGCGGTTGCTTAAGCAAGGGTTAGAAAGGGGTAAACGCCCTTAGTGGTTTGAACAGGATTACACGGATTAATAGGAATGGTGCCAGTCGTTTCACGTCAAGTGCTTGAAATCAAAAAGGAATCAGTCCTAATTATCAATTCACTTGTGCAGCGAAAATATCCAAACCACCTAGCAACCCTAATTCTGGGCCAGGTTTTCCAATGGTATGGAAACTTTCGCTATCCTACACTAGAGAGGCTCACATCAAAAACGGGCATTTGGAACTCAATGAATTGCCATTTTCTGATGATGCTATCGTTAAAGATCAAATGGTGGGCAGCCACGCTACCCACCCTACAAAAATTAAGCCTTTCATAAAGATGGTATCCAATGCCCAAGCATTAGAAAAACTCTTGTACAACTTCTCTATAGTACAACGAATTAGCGAAACTTCGTTGCGCTACGCTAAATAAACGGATTAATCTTGGGATGAATTGGGTTTATTCGTTTATCCCCGTAATTCGTTGTACTCAATTTAGGTTATACCGGCTTTGATGAAATCGAAGGATTGTCTTTCCATGCTGACACACTCTGGGCATGGGCAAAGGGGCCTGATTTCAATTGGTTTGAAAATCTCCAATCGGGCCTTCAATTTTAGAAATGCGCCCTTGTCGATGTTGTAGGGTGGGCTTTGTGTTGCCCAGCATACGGATAACGGATTAAATGGGTAAATGCACCATCGTAGTAACAACCTCTATTTTTTGAGAGTCTTCTTGGAGCGTTTCAAATTTCCAGCCCAGTTTAGCATTGTAATCATCCAGCATTGTCAACAAACCTAAGCCTGTCGTGTTATTATTCGTCGTGTTCTCATTTTCTTGTGCGCGTTTTATCTGACGAATATAAAATTCTTGTAGATCACAGTGAAGCAATTCTTGTATAAATGACTGAAAGTGTTCTACATTTTCTTGAGGTGTGCTGTTAGTGGCGCTTAACATCAAATGATCGCTATATAACTGGAATTGAAGACTAATGGGATATTGAGTACTCTCGTCATTGAACTTCATAGCATTTTCTAACAATTCGTTAGCAATATAGCTCACGGCCCCTCTGATTTCCTTTCGTTGTTCCAAGTTTATTGACTCGTTATCACTAACAGGAAAGAAAGTAGCCAAATAGTCTGCTAAAAAATCCGCAGATAAACCATTGTTTCGCCATCGCTGCTGGATGGGAACAAAGCTGGGCGAAAATCCCATTATCAAGTATTCTTGACTGTTCCGTGGGAGAGCCTTAAATTCTCCAAATATTTTGGTCATAGTATCAATTCTATTAGGTCATTTTTTTAATTGATAACTGATGTTACGCACTCAACTTCTGTGTCTATTCAAACACTTAAAAATCTGAATTTCTATTTTAATTTTTTTAAATCAATAAGTTATTTAAAATCAGCGATGTAGAGACGCGATGCATCGCGTCTCTACTGGCAGATTAACTTTTGGGCCCGTTTTTTATCAAAAAAAGAATCTGGGTGCGTAACATCAGTTGATAACACATAATGAGTCACCGAAAATCAATCAAGCTAATTCTACTTATTGTGTTATAGCATTTTTCGATTGGGTTAAATACACAACACCCAAAAGTTTTTGCGTGAAAAGGGCAACCACAAGGGCTTGCCCCTACAAATAATTGTATTTCACGCAAAAGGTAAACGCTATTAATTATAACAGAGTGTTTTAATTTAAATTATAACCCTCTTGCAAAACTCATTTTAAATGGAAATGGGAATAATTCATTAGGAATGGTTCTTATGGAATAGCCATTAATAATTAATTAAATAGTCATTTACTGATGAAAGGTGAACAAATGTTAATTGTTTTTCACGCAAAAGTTTTGCGCGCAAAACTTTTGCGTGAAATTGTTAATTCTTGATTTTAAGATTAAGGGATATCATAAAAAAAGGGCAACCCTACGGATTGCCCCTACAATATTGTGGTTGCCCTTTCATCAAACCGTTTCGCTTCAAAATTCACAATGCCCATCTTCCCCTTCATCCTTCCCTCCTAAACAAATCAACATAAACCTGTGCTTCGTAAAATCATGATCATTTTTCATCAAGATTGATATAAGGTATTTACCCATTTGAATTGATAGGAAGGCTTACGGTAAATGTCGTTTTACCCGGTATACTGTCTACTTTTATCGATCCATTGTGCTTGTTAATAATTTTTTTAACAATATCCAATCCCAAACCGCTACCTTCCCCAGGCGCTTTGGTGGTAAAAAAGGGCTCAAAGATTTTGCTTTGAATATCTGCTGGAATACCATCACCACTATCAGTGATACTGAATATAGCATAACAATTTTGCATAAAAACATCAATCTGTAAAGTCCCTTTGTTCTTCATAGCTTGTAATGCATTGTGAATGAGATTAGTCCAAACCTGATTTAAATCATCAGGATAACAGAGTATCAAGGGTAAATTCGCATAGTTTTTAATGACTTTGACACCCTGTTTGAGTTGACTGTTATAAAGGGTTAAAACCGTTTCAATGTCGTCAATGAGGTTTGCTTTGAGCTTTTCACCAGTATGGTCGTAATGGGCAAAATGTTTCAGAGCAAATACAATTTTTGTCACACGATCAGAAGCCGTCGTGAGAGTTTGGACGCTTGAAGTTAAACTGGCTAACTGATAAGCCAAATTAAAAACCTTTAAATAGTTATGGGTTTTTAACAGCGGTAAAAAAGCATCCTTCTCTTCATAAATCCCTATATCAACTAAGGTATCGGCTAGGGTATCAGCCTGCATAATGGCGTGTTGTTCCAATTGACGTACTAAACCCCTTCTGATTTTACGTCTTTCTTGAGAAGATAAAATGATGTTTTGTTCGATGGACTTTTGGAGTAAGGCAAAAAACGTCGGGTGATGTTCTTGTGTGAGTAATTGAAAAACGACCGGTAATTCTTCTAGTGTTTGAGTTAATAAATTGCTAATACTTCTCACAGCTGAACGAATGGAGCCCAATGGGGTATTGATTTCATGTGCGATTCCAGCTATCAATTGTCCCAAGGCGGCCATTTTTTCCGTCTGAATCAGTTCTTGTTGCGTCGCTTTGAGATGCTCAAGTGCTTGTGAAAGTGCTTCGCTGCGTTCTGTTAGTGTCGTATTCATATTTTTAAGCACTTGATTTTGTTCTTCAATCTGCTGATCTTTAAAATAGCTTTTAACGGCCTCTGAAACCGTCAAAAGCAAATCTTCTTTTTCCCACGGCTTGCCTATATAACGGTACAAATTGGCATGATTGACCACATTCACTACTGCATCCGTACTCTTTTGGCCCGTCAACATAATTTTAAGCGTTTTTGGTGAAAGGCTATGGATGTGCATTAAAAGCTCATCACCTTTCATATCCGGCATGAGGCAGTCGGAAATAATCAAGGGTATTTCATACCCTTCCTCTAGTAACTCCTTAAATAACGCTATCGCTTCAACTCCCCCTTCCGCCGTTTCAATTTCATATTGGTTTTCAAAGTGATCTATTAATTGTTCTTTAAGACTATCCAGAATGATTTTCTCATCGTCAACACATAGAATCACAACTTTATTTTCATTCATACATGCCTAATCCTGACTGGATTGTTTCGATAAGTTCGTCGACTTTCCAAGGTTTACGCAAACAACGATGGAGATTGGCTTCTTTTATGGCACGTTCAATCGCCTTCTCATCGGCTTGTCCAGTTAATATGACTTTAACAATTTGAGGAAACCTTTGGTGGACAGCAATCAGAAATTCATCGCCTTTAATACCTGGCATCAGCCAATCGGAGACAATAAGCAATATTTCCACCTCTTCCTCGTTCAAATCCTCAATGACTTCCCATGCTTTTTCAGCACTTTCAGCCACTTCATACATAAAATTATCACCAAAATGATCCTCAATTTGCTCTTTAAGACTCATGAGGACTATCTCTTCATCATCAACACATAATATTGCTTTGCTCTGCATAAGTTAGTGTTCCTGTTGTTCTATTGGTAGCAAAACGGTAAATGTGGTTCTGCCTGGTTGGCTGTCTATTTCAATACGACCGTGATGTTTGTCAATCACCTTTTTCACAATATCAAGTCCCAAACCACTCCCTTCCCCAGCTATTTTTGTGGTAAAAAAGGGTTCAAAAATGCGCGACTTGATGTCATCAGGAATACCCTGTCCAGAATCGGTCATACTGATAGCAATAAACGGGTCCTTTTGAGACTAGATTATTGATTAATAAAGGATTTCCTATTGATTATTAATACGCCAATACCGAAGGTATTGAATATGAATATGAATATGAATAACCCCAGCTAAAACCCTCATCGTTAGACATAAATCATAAATCAAAATGTAGGGTGGGTAACGTGTTTTTGTTGCCCACCATTTAAATTTAAAAATCAATCAAAATGTAGGGGGCCGGTAACGTGTTTTTGTTGCCCACCATTTTTAAAAATCAATCAAAATGTATTTAGCTTCGCTGACCTTCGGTTCACGCAAAAGTTTTTGCGCGCAAAAACTGTATTTAGCGTAGCCCACCTCCGGTTCACGCTTTCACGCTAAAGTTTCGCTCCGCGAAACTTTAGCGTGAAAAGTTGCGCGCAACTTTTGCGTGAAATGTGAAAAATTGATTTTATGACTATTCCCATTTTGGGAAAAACAATGAAATCAATTCGCGCCAAAAGTTTTGCGCGCAAAACTTTTGGCGCGAAACTTAAATTTAATCGGTATAATGTCTAATATATGTTGATTATGGCGTTATTTAAATTAATGCATTTATCAATCGCATAAGGGAATTATCCAATTGGGCATTTTAGCAATTTGAATGATATCAGAGTTTGTTGTGAACAATGGCTTCGAGGCCAAAACTTTTGCCTCAAAGCGCGAATAGTGAATTAAAAAATGATTTTATAGGCCAAAAAGACTTATAAAAAGTCATGAATTGCCATTCATTTTTTGGGTAATCCTTGGCAAGTATTAAAAATCAATCAGAAATGTGGATCGGTTCTTATGATTTCACCTGTTTGGCACATCAAGACTAAGAGACGCGACCCCACCATTTCTTAGGACTAGATCATCAATGCCATTAAGTTAGGCAAAAACGTAGGCCGGGTAGACTTGGTTACCCACACTATTTATCAAAAAATGATCTTGATTGGGGGTTTCACTGCGCGAGCCGAAGGCCAGCTTCGCAAAACCCAGCTACGATCTTTTTTTGAAAATTGTTCAGTGTTTATATAGGCCGTCTGCTTGTTCTAGATTGTGGCATTAGCTCCGCTAATTTTCTGTCGTACTCGGCAAACTTCTCCGCAAAAATGCGGTGCATTTCAGCAATAGTAGCAAACCTTTCTTTTTCGCGATCAAGTTCGGCAAACTTATCAGCAAAAAGACGGTGCATTTCAGCAATGGTGGCAAACCTTTCTTTTTCGCGATCTAATTCGGCAAATTTTTCCGCAAAAATTTTGTGCATTTCGCTAATACTGGCAAACTTTTCATCTCTCTGGTCAATTTGGGCAAATTTTTCCGCAAAAATCTTGTGCATTTCGCCAATCGTGGCAAACTTTTCTTTTTCGCGATCTAATTCGGAAAATTTTTCCGCAAAAATTTTGTGCATTTCGCCAATCGTGGCAAATTTTTCGCCGGCGTTTTGTTCAGTTGTAGGCAAGGCTTGAAATTTCTCGGAAACCATATCGACACAGGAAGAAAATGTCTTTTTAAGTTCCTGTTCTGTGATAGCACTGCTACCTTCAGTCGTCGCTCTTGTGTGCAGGGTGTTTGAGGCCAAATTGATCGAAATTTCGAGTAATTTTAGCGCATCTTGTTGATTCATTAGGACTCCTTTGAATGAAACGTTCATTTGGCTTAAATGACCGATTTTTTTGAAAAAGATTTTCAGAAGTCGGCAGCGATAAATCAATCGTGCCATGTCATAAATCAGTGAAAAACTATCAAACTGCCACATCTTATGTCAGTTTTGTTTTTAACTGATACAAACTAAGGGGCAGCTTTAATGCGTGCCATGTACCAATGCCGTCTAAGTTGCCTTCGTGCCTAGCCGAAAAAATAAAGTATATATATTAACTCCTGAACTCCTGAACTCCAGCAACGCCTAACAAAAAATATCAAATCACGGTTTTAGCCCGTTTTGGTTTTTACTGATGTTAAAAATCATTTCAGTACTCGGGGGCAGACACGTCAGTCTGTTTTTACGAGATGTCTGTAAGGGTGAACCGAAGTTATCGCCCTTTTTTGAAAAATAGAATAGGTGAAAGCATAGAAGAAATTTGTATTTTGAAGAGACACAATTTTCTGTAAAATTTTTTGAAGATGAGTTCCTTTTATGCTTTCAGCCACTATAAATTCTTTGAATATTTATAGCTCATTCAATCAAAATTCATAAAAACTTAAAATAAATATGGTTTTTAAGCTTTTTATTTAAATTTTACTGTGCGGCTATTACACACATAAAGTATTCAGATGTCAAGACTTGTCAAGACTTTTGTGGATTACACGGCCATTGTTTGATAGATTTTCTTTCTTTCCCATTGCCGTTTTATCGTAAACGCGACACCAAAAAGCAAAAACAAATGTTACAGTACCCTTTGCTGCCTGAATTTAATTGCGAATTGACTTGTCATAATTAAGGCCGCTCTAAAAAACTTTTGCCCCTGATATGCTGACTCTATATTAAACTTTTTAATCCCGATCTTTCAATGATAATATGACAATTCAAAATTTCACGCAAAAGTTTTTATCGCGAAAAACTTTTTCATACAAAAGTTTAGCGAAGCGAAACTTCTTAAGTGAAAGCGTGAAATAGTGTGTTTTGAAATGGAAAGTTATAAAAGGATATTGACAATTATAAATTAAAAATAATTTGTGACTCTAGGATTTTGGCTGAATTTTAATGTTTTTCGTGAGCGCGATTTATCGCCTTGATGATTTACATGATGGCATTAAATAATAAATAATGCCCACTAACTGAGTGACTTATAAACTTTGGCCTTTGCTATTGAGCCTACAAGTTTAAATGATAACCGATTAAAAGTTAAACCCTCACCCATGATCGATAAACAATGACACTTAAGACTAAACTCACCTTGATTTTAATTCCACTGGTCGTTATTCCCATTGTGCTACTGGGTAAGTTGTCGTATGACTATGTGGTTGAAACAAAAAAACAAACTGTGCTAACACAAATGGGCGTACTATTAGATCAAGTCCATCAAGAGGTACAGTTTCATTTACAAACGGCAAAAGTCAATATTGAGCTGTTGTCAGAATCAAGTGGATTGAATAATTATTTATTCCAAGATAAAGCTAACCGTGAACTGGCTATGCCGGCCATGCAAGTTCGCATGTCGCTTTTGTTTAACAGTTACAAAAATGTGTACCAAGATGATTATAAAATTCGTGTTTTGCTCCCAGATGGGTCTGAAGTCACCCGCTTTTTGAATGACAATAGTCAAAATAATACGGTTGATAATGATGAAAGGTCGTCTTTTTCTTTAATCAACAATTCTCCTAACACGATTGACGTTTTTTTTGTTAATCATCAGAATGAGCAAAACTCAAATCAGCAAGACTCTCATTTTCTGATTGCTAAAAAACTGTTTCCCCCCGGTTTACCAAAAACAGTGAATGCCAAAACTTTACGGGGCTATTTGTTGATTACTATGCGCCCCCATTTTTTAACCAAACATATCAAAATGGGTCAAATGAGTGAGAATGGTTACTTACTGATCACTTCTGGAGAAGGGCAGGTGTTATATCAACCTCGCTACAGTATGACCAGTACGATGCATCAGTTGCCAACAGAGGCATTAACGCATCTCGTCTCGCCTCGCGAAAATCAGCAAACCAATCAGAATAAGCCATTGAAAATAGCGTTAGCTGGCAACATGGCTTATATGCAAGGGCGCGATATACATGACGACTTATATTTGTTTGCACTATTGCCAGAAGAAGATGTTTTAGCGACAGGGCGACCTCTAAAAATATTATTCGCTGTAGCTACCTTGGCAAGTATTGTGATCACTTTTATATTGCTTTTTTTCATGCTGAATTATTTGGTCATAGAACCCATACATGTTCTTGCAGAAGTGAGTCGCAAAATTGGCATAGATAACCTTGATGTACAACTACCTTCGCGTAAACAAGATGAAATTGGTACACTTTATTTTTATTTCAATAAGATGGTTGTTGGCTTGCGAACGGCATTACATCAAGTTGAACGGGCGAATGCCGAATTAGAGGAGAAAGTACGATTACGCACTTTAAGTCTTCAAGAATTGAATGCTGAATTAGAAGTCGCACGCCAAAATGCCGAAGCGGCTAATCGGGCTAAAAGTGAATTTGTTGCTAATATTAGTCATGAATTACGCACCCCTATGAATGGCATTCTAGGGATGGCTCAATTGATTTTAAATACCCCGCTTAATGAAAAACAATATCAACAGCTCAATTTGCTTTATGATTCAGGGAAAATCCTATTGAATATCATTAATGAGTTGCTTGATTTAAGTAAAATAGAAGCGGGGAAAATGGAATTAGATCTCATTCCATTTGATTTGTTACAAATCGTCAAAGATGCGGTTACTTTGTTAGGCATCAGAGCGCAAGAAAAGGGGTTAACATTAGAAATAGAAGCAGATGATGCGCTCCCTACGCGAGTGATGGGCGATAATAACCGCTTAAGACAAATTGTGTTAAATCTTGTGGGTAATGCGATTAAATTTACCATTCAAGGCGGTATTGTTGTCAAGATTCTTTTGGAAAAAGTCGTATCGGAAGAAGCCTACTTAAAAATTGTCGTGATTGACACAGGTATTGGCATTCCGCAACACGAGTTGCCACATTTATTTGATAAATTTCATCAAGTTGATGCGTCAACAAGCCGCAAATATGGCGGGACTGGCTTAGGATTATTTATAAGTCGCCAATTGATAGAACTGATGGGCGGACAAATCGGCGTTGAGACACAAGCAGGTGATGGTTGCACGTTTTGGTTTACAATCACATTACCAATAGTAGAAAGTGCTACATATCAGGCGAATGACGTAAAAACTATATCGCAAGAAACGGTTACCAATGCTTGGGTATCCACCCCTAGTCAGTCTGAACAACCTGCCCGTATTTTGTTAGTGGAAGATGATAAGATTAATCAAATGGTGGCCCAGATGACACTAGAAGAACTGGGTTGTCAAGTGGAAATTGCTAATAATGGTCAAGAGGCCATTGAGATGAGTGCTGATAGCGATTATGATTTGGTGTTGATGGATGTACACATGCCAGTTTTAAATGGTTATGTGGCTACTCAACGTATTCGTGAACGTGAGCAACAAACAAACAGCCATTTACCTATCATTGCCATGACTGCTGATGTGATTACCACTGACTATGAAAGCGGTTTGGAAGTGGGTATGGATGGTGCTTTGGCTAAACCAATTGCCAAGGCTGACCTTGAGGCGATGTTAAACAAATGGTGCCGTGAAGTAACTTCATCTGTGATAGCGACTATTGATGCCCACATTTTGTTAGTGGAAGACAACGAGACTAATCAGATAGTGGAAAAAATGATGCTAGAAGAAATGGGCTATCATGTGAATGTTGCTAATGATGGGAGGGTCGCTATAGATTTGATAGAATCCGCGCATTATGATTTAGTCCTGATGGATATACACATGCCGGTATTAGATGGCTGCACGGCCACCGAACGCATTCGCCAAAGTGAACAAAACACAACGACTCATTTGCCTATCATTGCTATAACTGCGAGTGCGACAGCCCAAGACATAGAAAGATGTCTGAAAGCGGGTATGGATGACTTCTTGGCTAAACCCATCGCACAAGATTCTCTTACCCAAATACTCCAAAAATGGTTGACTGTCAGCCATGATGTGTCTTCTAGTTATTGATATTTAAGTGTTTATTGATAATCTAGTTACATTTTTTAATGGGTAAAAGGATTACAGCGTGCTCAAAGGGGCAAGACCAAAGAAATAGCTCTTAGAATGAATCGTACATGAATTTTCCTGACAATATTGTGCTCAAAGGGGCAATCCCTTGTGCTTGCCCTTTAATTAAATGAATCGTACATGAATTTTAAATGTGCTAGTTCTATAAAAAGTATCACGACCGGGAAAAAATTTATCTCTTTATTTTTTTCCAACAATATAGGTGACATATTTCTCCAATAGCCACTGATGAATGCGATTTTTTTCGCTTTTGTCAAAAATACCCAAGTAGAAGACAAATAAAGTTATAAGAGAATAAATGATTCCAGTGACTAAAACAAAACCCACAGCATACCAGCGATCGTTCATGGCTATTGCCACCCAAGGTGTTAGTAACCAAAACAATAGATAACCTACCCCATAAGGTATTAATCCTGGGATGATGACTTTATTCACATAAGCTTTATTTTTCAACCCTATAATTTTGTTGGTATAATAAATGAAAATCAAGGCACTAACAATAGTGGCTAGTACGATTGTTATCACAATATTGAGGATATTTATTTCAAACAGTCTAAAAACAATGGTCATCGCAATACCTATTAATGTGATGCGTAAAAGTTGATAAATAAAGATGCGGTTTGGTTGTTCAATTCCCTTAAAAAAAGTTGTCCCAGGCCCGGTGAGAACATGTAAATGCTGAGGGAAGGTGAGAAAAACCATAATGACGCTGACTATTTGATATTGTGGATCATTTCCTAACCAAGCTGCAATGATGGGTGCTGAAAAAGCGGCTAAATAGCCCATAATAAATCCGGTTAGCAAACTCATCAGACGCGAGCCTTGCGCGTACAGATTTCGTACTTCTTGTTGGCGTTGTTGACTGTGCATATACGACATTGCCGGCAAAAAGACGGCATTCATAGAAGCCGGAATGAAAGTAGACATCACCGGAAATTTTGTACCGAGATCGAGTAAAGTCATTGCTTGGAGGTTGATTGCTGTACTGGTGATCATTTTATCCATTGACTGCAAAAATAGACCTAAGAGTCCAGAAATTTGCACAATGGCCCCAAACTTATAAAAAAATTTTAAATAAGATAAGTTAATATGCCTCAATCCGACAGATAATTTCGGAATCAGTTTGAAAGAAAGTATTATGTAAGCCATTATGCTGACAACATATCTAATCATAAGCGCATAAAACAGAGAGTAAACCCCCAATCCGCTGAATAAAAAAACAATAATCAGTACCGTTTCTAAAGTTAAACAAGTGATCCAAATTAGCATGGTTTCTGCAATCATTTGTAATCCATTTAAACTTTGTGGAAAGGCATCCAAGCTAAGCGTGAGCATAAACACGCAAACTGTTCCAAAAAACAAGACGAAAGCGGTGTCATGTAGTTTAGCAGGAATATTAAATACTTCTAATAGTGTAGGCATAAAAAACCACATTATTCCTATTAATATGATAGAAATAATGGTTACCAATAAGATGCCAGTAGAAAGCAGTCCATTGATTTTTTCAATTTCATTTTTAGCATGGTATTCGGCGACATAGCGAATATACACATTGGACACCCCAAAAGCGCCAAAGCCTATATAACTTGTCATGATCAGACAAAAAACCCATATGCCGTATGTTTCTAAACCGATAAAACTTAAAACTAAAGGGGGTATAAACAATCGTGTAGCTAAATGAAAAATTTTTGTTAAAACTGATATGGATAGATTCTTTGATATCAGTTTTTGCATTTCATGCTTGTCAATGACTTTATGCGATGGCGGTTTAAAAAGGGTAGACATAATCTGTTATGTATTTATGGCATGCTTCAATAAAAATAATAGCTATTGAGTAACACTTGGTTAGAGAGTCAAAAAAATAGCCATTCAAAAATGGCTTTAAATTTTAAAAGAAAAACTTTTATTCAGATAAAATTGTTAATAGGTTACAAATCTTATGTTACTTCAGATAAACTGTTTATTATTCACACAAGCGAACAATTTTCATCCTTTTTAACTATGCTGTGTTGCTCATAAGTTGTTTCTATTATATATTATTCATTGTTACAGTGTAAATTCAGGAGTTCAGGATTAAAGGAGTTCAAAGCAAGATTAATTGAACAATGTGTCTCGAAGCGGTGAAAGTGTGATCATTTAAATGAATCTTACAAAGTAAAATTATTGAGATGAAAAGAGGCATTATGCATTATGGCGCTTAAAGAATGACATATAGTTAATCCATTGTTTTTAAAGTCATCTTTGAACGCTTCGCTTTCTGCGAATGTTGTTCTTGGCAAAGCAGGCTTTGGGATTGTTTAAAGTCTCATTCTAGGCTAAAATGCATCAACTTCTTTTCATGCTATCACTTATGCTATCACTTATAATATACTTAACATTATCATAAATCCCACATTCCGCATAGCCTTTTTTGAAATTGATATTTTATAACTGATTGATTTATATTGAAATAGCTCTCTTGTCGCGTCGTGCGTTGCTTTGTTAATAAAACCTGGCATAAAATAATGTTTTATGACGTTTTGATTGCCACATATTTGTTATTTACGAGATTTTGATTAACTCGACAATCTCTTATGACCCAATTCATGGGCATGGGAGGACAGCTTCGCTAATACCCACACTACAATGTGACATTGTCAAATTAAAGACAACTCCCCTGATCCTGTGTTTGAGCATTATGTTGAGTTGAATGTACTTTTTTGAATCTATCTTGTTTTATATCAAAATCAATAGGTTATAAAATATAATTTTTGAAACGAAGGTATGCGGAATGTCGGATAAATTGCGCTTTTTTTTATTTAACAGCCAACAGCTTTCAGCAGTTAGTTGTCTTACAGCTTAAGTCAGGTGGTGGTGACTAACTAAATACGAAAATTATAACGGTGGACAGTATAATACCTTCGCCAAAAACTTGAGTATTAAACTCAGCTATTTGAAAAACGCTTAAAAATCAATGAGATTCAAAATAAGCTAAACGGGGTTCAAGAATACGGATCGTTATTGAAATTTAACCAATATGACATAATAACCATTTTATTAATGAGATTATTAGCGAAGGTATTGTTATAATGCCGTGAGTTTTTTACCCAATTTGGCTAATTGTATGGCATAAGTTTTTATCAAATACCGTTTTGACAGTCTTTCTACCCAACGAGTTGGGATAGCTTTTTCACCGTAAAATGCCCCCGCTAATTGTCCATACAGCGCACCGGTACTACTCGCCTTATTGCCAAGATTTACCGCTAAAAGCAACCCTTTTTCAAAGCTATCGCTTAAATAAAATGCCCATAGAGCTGCTTCTAGGGCGTTCACCACATATCCAGTGCCACTTATAATCGGTGGTTGTTTCTTTTTAAAAGAACCACAAGCTATTGCATCAATTTTCATGGCAAGAGGATGTTTTTCCCAATACCCTAGTGCTGGGCTATAACGTTTGCTCAACAAGGTTTCTTTATCTACCTCATTGATAGCACCAACGATCAATGCACTAAAATAACGACAGGCATCAATAGCGGCTTTAACACCATGGGTTGTGCGCGAACTTTCCCCTGATTTTTCAATGGCTTGTTGAGGAATATTAGCATAAAACAGTGGCACAGGAGTACAACGTATAACAGAACCACTGCCGGCAGAATATTCATCAGAAGAGCCACAATACGGCTTACCGCAACGCTCAAATTTTTCTAAAGCTTCTCGGACAACCATGCCAATACCAACACATTTGCCGGTACTCGTTAAATAGCCTGTTCGATACCATTGACAATAACGAGTTAATTGATCGACGGGATCGAACCCACGTTTTTCAATCAAACTTTCTGCCAAACAGAGTGCCATTGAAGTATCATCTGTCCATTGTCCCTGTTTCAGTTCATAAACACCACCGCCAATCAGGTCAGTAATGGGGGTAAATGAGCCCGGCGTTTTTAATTCAACTGTGCTACCTAACGCATCTCCGATCGCTAAACCTAATAGGCTGCCGCAATAACGCTCAATGGAACACATACTAGTCGTTAGATTGTTGTAATGTATTAAATACCGAAGAAAATAGATACGCTAGCTCGATAATCGGAATAGCTTGATCCTTATAAGAAAAACAGGAAAGGGCTAAAGGTTCCCAATATTGTTGATGTTCAGGCAAATCACAAGCGGTGTCATCACTGACATAAATATTCTGTGGTGTGCTTGCCAAATGCAAACCCGCATAATGGATCGGGTGAGTTGGATCATCTTGGTAAACCGCAATGCCTACAACATTATCCTTTGTCAGGATCATTTTGTCACCGTCTAGCAAATACTGTATATCTAGCACTGGCAAAATGCGATCTTGAAAAATTAACACTTCACAACAGTAAGGTGAGGTACAAGGTACATCAAATAACTTTGGCGATATCAGTACTTGCCACATTTCATGGTGGCCGACTGCGGCTTTTAGATCTCTTCCAAAATCTAATAACCACGCTCGACTGGTTATAACAACTTTTTCTTCGGTCATTTTCAATTATCAGTTATCAGTGATAAATTATCACTCGTTATCATATAAATTTTACGTTTTGACGTGTGCAAGTTTAGACCCTTTGTTATATACAATCCTTGTCGTTCAATTTTAAAAGAGCGGAAAACCCTACAAGAATTACTTATAAAAAAGGATTATCAGTCGTTCAAAAAGGCGCATTTCTAAAAAAAGGGTCATATCTAATAAATCTTGAAGGCCCGATTTTAGTGAAAAATTTATTTTGCGGCCCCATTTTAGTGAAAAATTTATTTTGCGGCCCTATTGATTTTCGTTCCAAATTTATTTTGCTTTTATTTGTTTTTGAACTACTGATTATTGAATACGCTTTATTGCGTACTGATAAAACGTTCATAAAGCTTAAGACAATGTTTTATCAAAGCGGCACCACTACAAACACAAGCTATCTTATCTTGATAAATCAGCAGTTTCGATAACGGTGATTCAGGTATTTTCATAGAAACCGGTAAATCTGTCAGGTAGAGATGCTCTTGTTTAAGGTTGATATTCTCCACCTCATCGCAGGTAATACCTAAAGCCTGCTCTTCTGATTTGAATAAAACTAAATATTCTCGGTTTTCTGGCAATTCTAACAATAAAGATAAATCGTTAGCTAAACAAAACACAGGTGAGGGTTCGTGATGTTCAGAAAACCACCCTATAGCACCTTGAGAGGTAGGATCAACTTGCACATCAGCAATAATTTCTACAGACTCTACCTCATCTTGAGGTACAAACAAATACCTACCATCAAATACCAATAAGACATACAAGTGCGGATTTTTCATTTTGTTATAACCCTATTTGGATACCTCTTGACGAAGATTTTTCCAAAATCGCGACGATATTCTTGACTTAATTAAACAATTGCTCCTGCTAAAGCTTTATCAATCAAATCTAACAATTCGGTGTCTTGATAAGGCTTTGTCAAATAGGCGTTCACTCCCGCGTTTTTAGCTTGCTCACGGTGTTTTTCTGTTGTACGTGAGGTAATCATAAAAATGGGTAAATTCTGCGTGGCTTGATTGGCACGAACATGAGCCGTCAGTTCCAAACCATTCATACGCGGCATCTCCATATCGACTAGCATCACATTAGGACGAGTTTGGTTCATCATTTCAATGGCTTCTAGCCCATCCTTCGCAAGCTGCGTTTCAAAACCGGCATCTTCAACTAATAGCGATAACGATTTTCTCACACTAAGCGAATCATCAACAATCATAATATGCGGTATGGTCACAGGCCCTGCTGGCATGGCTTGTTCATCTTGAAGTTGAGGCATAGAAGACATTGCAGCTTGCATGGGGGAGCGTAATAATTCCGGTAAATCCAACAACGGTACCAATGCACCATCACCCAGAATGGAAGCACCCGCAACACCATGGAGGTTTTTCACATAATTACCCATGCTTTTCATAACCAAATCGTGGGTATCCAAAAGCTCATCGACAACGACGGCTGTTATCCCGGTTTCTTGACGCACCAAAATAATGGGGCGCGTTTCGTTCTCATCATTTTTTTCCCGCACAGAAGGCAAATTGAGTAAACTTGCCAAAGATTTCAACGCATAGATATTTTTGCCCATTTTTAGGGTCATTTCATCACCAACTTGGTAAAATTCTCCTACCCCAGGTGCCAAAGCTTGTTCGATATTATTGGTAGGAATCCCATAGCGACTGTTAGAAACGCGCACCAACAAAACATGCACCGTTACCAGTGTCATGGGTAACTTAATCAAAATCGTTGTTCCTTGGCCCGTTTTTGACATCAAATCAAGGGTGCCTTTCATCTGGCGAATATTGGTATGCACAACATCCATACCTACTCCACGCCCTGAAACTTGTGTAACTCCCGATTTAGTTGAAAATCCTGACATCAGAATTAAACGAGCCAATTCTTGATCTGTCAATTCCTGAGTTTCAGTAATTAATCCACGTTGAATCGCCGTAAAACGAATGTTCGTATAATTTAACCCTTGCCCATCATCTTCACATTTCACCACGATATTATTGCCTTCGCGATAAAAACTCAGTTTGATGCTGCCCGATTCAGGTTTGCCTAAAAGGGTACGTTCATCGGCATTTTCTATTCCATGATCAATAGCATTACGCAAAATATGTTGTAATGGATCACCTAAGTTGTTTAACACCTCACTGTCTATCAGAATGTCGGTGCCCTCGACAATCAGTTCTACTTTTTTGCCTGTCATCCGGCATGTCTGTCGAACATTGCGTTGCAACTTAGAAAGAATGGTATTCACCTGCACCATGCGCGTTGTCATAATATTGTTTTGAAATTCCTTATTAAGGCGATCTTGGTGAATAAACATTGTTTCTAATTCAACCAGATCTTCCCGTACTGACATCGCCAATTCACGATTATCTACAATCGACTCAATAAAACTATGCGCGACACTATGCAACTCGTTATATTCTTCAAATTCCAGAGGATCAAATTCATTCTCATGTTGAGCGGTTTTTGGGTAGCCGTTTTCTACACCCGTGATGCCACGTACATCAACCAGATTTTCTAGTTCAAACGTCTTTTGTTGAAGGCGTAAATTTTGATCCGTCAATGTGCGCGTATTGTGCATAACCTGTTTTAATCGTTCTTGAATTTGCCCCACCGAAATTGACAATTCACCCACCAAACGCATCAATTCATCAATCGTTTTAGTCGGCACCCTCAAAACCTGCTCTGGTGTTGATGGAGCGGCATCCGTTGCCGGTTTATCAGCTTCCGCTTTTTTAGGTTCCGCTTTGACAGGCGTAGGCGCTGCTGATTCTGTCGTTTCACGGGGTGGTGGCGCATCCAGTTTTCCTTTATCAATACGATTTGCCCAATCTAACACCGATTGCAATACTTGCTGTGCCTGCTGTGGCGGATCATCTTGCCCTAATAAGGCATCAACCATTATTTCTATACAGTCAGCCGCTTCCACCATCGTATTTGTCAATTCTTCCGGTGGCACAATTTGATGCTTAGCCAAATACTCCAATGTATCTTCAAGATGATGGGCTATGTTGGCAATACCTTTAATGCCAAGAATATTCGAAGAACCCTTCAAGGTATGCGCGATACGCTGCGCCCGTTCAATTTCTGCAATTTCAGGATTCTGAATAATATTCTGAATACAAGTCGAAAAATCTCCTGCATGTTGGGGCGTTTCTTGTAAATAAGCCTCCAACAACTCACGATTAAGTTCTTCTGGAATAGTTAATAAAACATCTTCTGGTTGAGCAGTCGTTTGACGCTGATAAGCCTCAAATTCATCAGATTCCTCTTCAACCGTTGAACCTGCTGTCAATTGATTGAATAATGCAACAGCTGCTTCATCCGTTAAAGGTTGCGCCCAAGTGGTTTGCCGTAAGAGATTGATTAAGGCAATCACACTGTCAGCCGGTTTAGCAAGATAAGCTAACACTAACGCAGGCCATTCTTCTAACACTTTTTTGGCCTGTGTTTTATGCGCTTGATCTTGAATACTCAAGGCTGTGATATTATCAATAATGAAAGTACAAAATGCTTGCAATCCTTCTAAACCTAACATTTCGGATGCCGCATATAAACGGTGCATAACGCAGGTATAATTTTCTAACGCTTCAGTTGTTGCACTCTCACCTGCGTTATGCTGAATCATTTTATTGAGCGCAGTTGTCAAATCTTCTTTAGCAAATTCGAGTTCACTAATGAGAATTTCCAACACTTCAAGATTGCCTAATGATATCTCGCCGCTGACTTCTAAATCAAGCGGTGGCAATACTTCAATGACGTGGGTACTCGTTTCCATCGCTACCGCCTCAGACGGTGGTGTCGCATCCGTTCCAGCCTGTTGAGGTTTTGTTAGCAATGTCGTCAATAAATCAGGGGCAAGTGAAGCCTCTAAAGGTGAAGGCCAGCCAGAATCTTGCATAAAACTGACTAAATTGGGCGCTCCCGTAGTAGGTGATTGCAAATACTCTAAAACTTCTACAGGCCATTTTTCAAAATACGTTTGCGTTTTGATTCTTTGACTTTTATCCAATATAGAAAAAGCCATCAAGTTATCATTGACAAACGTACAGACTTCTTGCAATCCAGCCAAGCTTGCCATTTCGGCCACATCCCATATGTCTTGTACTTTATTAGTATAATCTTCAATCGCCTCTAAAAAGGCTTCTGCTTCATTTTCCATAGATACACATACCTCAATGGCTGCTGTAAATCCCTCTTTTGAATCACTAATTTGATTACAAACCAGTTCTAAAATATCCTGAGAAAGCAACTGAAGAACTTCTTCTTCAACGATCCCCGGTACTGCCGAATCTGTTGTCGTATCAATAAGGCTATGAACCGTGGTTTGCGGTCGGATCAATTTTTCTAGTAAGCTTGAAGCCGCATCAAGCTTTGTAGGCCAGTGGGTATTCTGCAAATGGTTTACTAATACATCAGCCTCAATTTTGGGTTTTTGTAAATACGCAACGATCTTTGAGGGCCATTCTGCCAACACAGTTCGGGCCCCTTCTCTAGTTGATACCGGCTCCCCAGCCAATGCCATCAGATTGTCATTGATAAATGTGCAAACTTCGGTTAACCCATCCAAACCAGCCTGTTCGGCTTCCTCCCAGAGGATTTGCACATATTCGGTATAACTCATAAC
>Ga0209834_10000719_pt1 | contig 19667 bp, 17 predicted proteins | sample Mar14236cmmetaG_FD_184134 | JGI IMG/M metagenome (GOLD analysis project Ga0209834, IMG submission 184134) | Marine hydrothermal vent microbial communities from Guaymas Basin, Gulf of California to study Microbial Dark Matter (Phase II) - Marker... ...
CATTATTGTTATTACTATTTTCTACAAAATCGATTGAGTTTTTCTTCCCTATTATTCTCAAATATTTGAATAACTCTTGAACAAAGTTGCCAACTTTATTTTCAATGATAGTCTCTTCATTATCGATCTTCCCCATTTTGTTTGAATACTCAATCACGAATGATATTCCAATTTTCAGATCTTGAGACAAAACCATAATTTGAAACAGAACAAGTAAAATAAAAGTGTAAAAGAAACTACGCAAAGTTGTCATCAGAATTCACCATCCTCTGCAACGTGTATTTTTGTTCTCTGTTTGATGATTAAGAAAGTAACCGCTGATAAAACTCCAACTGACACGTCCAAGATACCAAATAATCTATAAGCTTCTATGACTCCTATGTTGTCTATTATAATCCCTCCAAGCAAAGAACCGGTTATATTACCTATCCCAGCAGTTAACATCCAATAGATTCCTTGCACTTTATTTCTAATTGCATATGGTATCTTCTTATGAATGTAAGTGAGTATTGAGTAATACATAACGATATAATTGAGTCCATGAAGAAACTGAACCATTAAGATAGCATTCTCGCTTGATAAACTTGATGTGAGAATCCATCTCACTCCTGTCGATAGGATACCAAACGTTAATAGAAACTGGTTACCGAATTTTTTTGTGAGGCGTTCTGAGAATATTAGAAATGGTAACTCCCCCAACGCCATGAACGACAAACCTTTCCCTGCACTTGACATATCAAACTTCAATCTGTCGATCAGTATGGGAAAGAAATTAGCTCCGAAAAAAGCTGTCATTATTCCAAGTGAACCGAAGATCAACATAAAGGTGAATTCAATTTTCGAATAGCTCAACCTTTCTTCAACTGAACCTCGATGAATATCCGATTTCTCGATTTTCACATTTTCTTTGAGCGTTATGGAATTCAAAAGTATTATAACCATATAAATGGTCGATAATATGAAGAGCATACTGAAATCTATTTTCACCAGCTTTCCAATCAAAAAGGTTGAAAAGGCATATCCCAAAGTACCAAAGAGCCTTAATTTTCCAAAATCCCCCTTAACACTGTAAACTCTTGAAATCACAACGGATTCTGTTATAGGCATACCGGAAGCCACAAAAAACGATAAAAGAGAATAGGAAAAAAGCTTCCAAAAGAAACCGGGTAATGTATAAAAAAACCATATTAGAAGTATCGAAGGGGCATAAATCATAATAATGGGTACTTTATCATTTTTGAACCTATCTTTCAAGTAAAACCAAAAAGGATTAGCAACTATGGAAATTGCGGGCATAACAGCGATCAATATTCCTATTTGTGTTGCCGAAAATCCCAATGAATCAAGATATTGAATAAAAAGCCTCATCGCTCCAAAATTTGCGTAAATGAAGAACTCAAAGATTATCAATTTTAAGATCTGAATTCCCATATATTCTCAACTCCCTTGACCCTGGCTGAGTTCAAACCTCACTGCAATTTTACCGATATGTTGTGGATTAAACCAAGCGATAGGAAAAAGAATATAGTCGAACTTCCACCGTATGTGAAAAAAGGCAAAGGAAGTCCTGTTATTGGCAAAAGCCCCAAATTCATCCCAATATTTTGAATAGAGTGCATAGCAATCATTGCAAAAATCCCCGAAATTATCAATTTTTGTTCCTCAAATACTGTTTTTTTAAATATTCTGTATATTTTGAAATATAAGAGCAGATAGAGAATTATCAAAGATGTTGTTCCCAAAAATCCCAATTCTTCGGCGAGAACGGCGAATATGAAATCTGTATGATCTGCAGGTAGATAACCATATAGGTTTGATGGTCCTCTCATGTATCCCCTACCACTTAAACCACCGGAGCCAACTGTTCTGATTGACTGTATCAAGTGATAGGCTTCATTGTATTTATAGGCATTCGGATTTAGAAAAGATAAAATTCGGGCTCTTTGATAATCCTTGAGTCCGAAAAAAAAGAATAGAGGAATCATCACACTCAAAATCAAAATTACACCCATAATATACTTCTTGTTGAAATTCCCTACCCAAATCATCACAAACCAGATGATGAAAAAGACTATGGCAGTTCCAAGATCCGGTTCCAAGATTACAAGTGCCGCAGGGATAACCATCACTATCATACTTAATATGAAATTCTTCAAGCCCTTATTCTTCAATATTATTCCCAAAAAACCTATAGTGGATATCTTCGCAAATTCGGAAGGTTGAAATGAACCGACTGGAAAATTATACCATCTTATCGCACCAGAAATTCTTTCTCCAAAGAAAAAGAGGCCTATTAACATTATCACTGAAAAAACATACAGCGCTGGAAAATATGAAATCAGAGAATTGAAATTGAAAAACACAATCAGGATAAACAGTGAAAAGCCAACCAAATCCCATATTATCTGTTTTTTGAATAGGACCTCTATGTTTTCAGAATAAACAGCACTTTTCAGTATGAAGAGACCGAATATCGTTAAAATAACGACCAACACCGTGAGTTCATAATCTATCTTCGCTTTTCTCAACAATATTTCCAATCCTTTCTCTCAATCTGCAGAACGAACACACTGTCTCTGTGGTTGGATATCCACATCTTTCACAAGCCCGAAGTTTCAATTCTTTCCTGAATGTTTGAAATATACCTGAATTTTCGTAAAAACCATTTAAAAACCTCAATTTACTGCCAGGTTGTTTTTCTTCAAGTTCATTTAGAAGTCTTTTGTAAAAAAGAGAAGTTGCACCAATTGAAAATGGACATTCTTTCTCCATATAATCTATTCCCTTCATCAGTGCGTAAGCTGCAACCTCTCGTTCAGTTGAGGTAACGAAGGGTTTCACCTTTTTCACCATTTTGTCATGATTTTTCTCGAGAACAGGAAATTGTCTTGCCAAATACTCAACCTGCCAGTGAATCATATTACCAAACAATGTGGAGACTTCATCGTCTAAATTGTGACCTGTAACAAGGACATCATACCCCCCCTCTAAAGCCCTGCGATTCATTATGTATCTTTTTATCAAACCACACACACTGCATGTTTTTCTTCTAACATACCTGGCTATCTCCGGTATAGACAGTCCATTGAAATATTCTTTTACATTCGCGATTTCCAATTCAGCATTTTTATCTTTCGCAAAATTGATACACTTGGATTTTGAGTCTTCTGAATAATTTTCTATTCCCAAGTCGATGTACAATCCAACTGCGTTGAATCCCCTTGAGAGCAACAGCTCCCATATAGAGAGACTATCTTTCCCGCCGGAAACCGCAACTAAGATTTTATGATCTTTGTCGAACATCCTATACTTTCTTATAGTTTTCAGCACTCTTTTTTCAAAAAAAGCTATGTAATCTTTCTCACAGAGAGCTATGTTATGAGCTCTGAGTTTTATTACAGCTTTGTTTCCACAGATTTTACATTTCAAAATTTCACCTCCAAACCGGATAAATTATACTATATACATCAGTTCATTGTAGTGTAAAATATATGTGATAGATTTTGAATTGAAAGGCGTGATTATACGTGAAAAAATCTATTTTGATCATCCCGCTTTTAATCACAATAGCAATCAACATTCTTGGAATAACAAGGAATTTGATATACTTGATACCAAGTGGAATGGGATTTTCACATCTTACTCTCATGAAATATGTTTCCTTAAAATTACCAAGTCTGTTCATGTTCGAAAACGTTGGATTCGTGGAGACCAATTCTGCAAACTCCTATTTAACCGATCAAGCAGCTGCTGGAACAGCTCTTGCCACAGGATTCAAAACTCTAAATGGTTTTATGGGCTTAGATAGCTTGGGACACCCAGTCAACAATATACTGGAATCTGCCTTGATTCAGGGAAAGTCCATTGGTTTAGTAACTGACTCTGGACTTCTGGACCCTTTAATTGCAAGTTTCTACGCTCATACAAAAAGTTTGAGTGATCCTCAAAACACGTTTTTGAAATTTTTAGAAAAGGGTCCAGATGTGGTCTTAGGTAAAATAGATGATGAGGTATTTCAAGGTATTAAACCGAAGCTGAGTCCTGATTTCACTTTGATAAGATCAGAAGATGAACTTTTGAGAATGGAACCGTGGAGAATAAAAAAACTGTTAGGACTCTATCCACAAAATGGTTCTGTAGCTATAAGTGAAATGATAGACAAATCTTTCGAGGTTCTCAAACGTAATTCTGAGGGATTCGTTTTGGTGGTGGTGTACAAAGAAATCGAGGAATCATCATTCAAAAATGACATTTCATCACTTTTGAATGCTTTCAAAGAACTGAATTCAATTGTGAAAAAAACATTAGCATTCTGTGAGGCCAACGAAGATACCCTGTTAGTGATCGTCTCACCTTATGAGGTTGGTGCTCCGTGCATAACTTCTCCCTTTGATTTAAAGAACATCATAGAAGATGAAAACGAAAATCTTCAAGGAATAAATTGGGTGAACGATTCAATCATTCCAAATATGACGTTCATCCTCTCTTATGGCCCTGGTTCTGAAAAATTCAGAGGATTCCATAGATTGTCAAATATACCACTTTTGATCGCCGATACAATGAAGATGAACCTTCCAAGTGCTTTTGAGATCATAAATTGATTTTGAAGAGGTGAGAGAGTTGTACTACTTGTCAATTCCAATATGCGTTGAGCGAATTTGGGGACACGAGGATTTAAAGAAATTGTTCAACTGTGACAAAGATGAACCAATTGGTGAGATATGGATACTTTCTGGATACCCAGATTATGAAACCAAACTCTTAAAGAACGGAGAAGAGGAAGTTGAAATAAAAGAGCTCACACAAAAAATATTTGGTAAAAATATTCCAAGATTTCCATTGCTCATAAAGTTACTAAAAGCTAAAAGATGGCTTTCGATACAAGTTCATCCCAATGACGAATACGCCATAAAAAATGAGAACGAACCGTGGGGCAAAAATGAGGCATGGTATTTTCTTGAGTGTGATACGGAAACCAAAATAATAAATGGTGTGAGTGTCAAATCAAAACAAGAACTTGTCGATGCCATTGAAAGTGGCGAAATCGAAAAAGTTCTCAACTTTTCGAAAATCTCAAAGGGAGATTTTATATATCTAAGAGCTGGGACGGTCCATGCACTTGGTCCAGGAGCACTCACGCTGGAAGTACAGCAAACATCCGATCTGACATATCGACTTTACGACTGGGGGAGTAATAGAGAACTACACTTGAACAAAGCACTCGATGTGATAGATTTTGATAATCCTGTATCCGAAGTTGTAAAACTCGGTGATGCCTTTTCAAGTCCATACTTTAAAATCTCAAAGGTTGGAAAAGAAAGTGAAATAGAAGGTTTTTCCGTTTTATTCCTTTTGGAAAAATCCACGATTGATGGTGATCCTTTGAATGAGTACTCATGTGTTGTAATACCACCAGATTCTATGGTTCATTTCGAGGGCAGTTGTATAGAATTTAGACTTGGGGAATTTTGGAAAAAATGGATCAGGACTGATCGAGGGCTTTAACGATCTCTTGTGCAAATTCCATAGTTCCAAGTGGTTCCACGTCAAGCTTTTCAGCAAGGTCCAAAGTTACTTTTTGTGATCTTATGGTTTCTTTAGCAGCCGATTCTATAGCTTGTGCTACCTCACCCCATCCCATGTATTTGAACATCAAAGCTCCTGAAAAGATTAAAGAAAGAGGATTGGCTATATTCTTTCCCGCTATGTCGGGAGCCGTGCCGTGGACTGCCTCGAATATTGCCACTTTATCCCCGATGTTCATACCCGGGGCTATCCCTAATCCACCAACTAAAGCTGCCGCTGCATCGGATAAATAATCACCATTCAAATTGGGTGCTATCAATATATCGTATTTTTGAGGATGAAGAATCAATTGTTGAAACATATCATCCGCTATTCTACTATCGAAAGTGATTCTCCCTTCTTCTTTACCGGTGGCAGTTATATTTCCAAACTCTTCCTCTAAAACTTCGAGCGCCCATTTCAGAAATGCTCCCTCTGTATATTTCATTATGTTTCCTTTGTGAACTATCGTTATTTTCCTTCTATTGTTTTCTATAGCATATTCCACAGCTTTTCTAACCAATCTTTTTGTAGCAAATTCACTTATAGTTTTCAAAGCTATTCCTGCGTCTTCTCTTATATTGACCTTCAAGCTCTCTCTGAAAAATTCTCTTATTTTAGTGGCTTGTGGATCTGTTGACTCCCATTCTAAACCTATATAGACATCCTCCGTGTTTTCTCTAAATATCACTAAATCAATATTTTCAGGGTTTTTCAAAGGTGAAGGAATCCCTTCAATCCATTTAACCGGCCTAATGTTGGCATAAAGATCAAAAATTTTCCGTAATTCAACGTTTAAACTCTTGTATCCACCACCTACAGGTGTTTTCACAGGTGATTTTATAGCGATTACGTGATCATTTATCTCTCTTATGGTCTCATCTGGTAACAGGGTCCCATACTCTTTCAATGCCCTCTCTCCTATCAGCACTTCTTTCCAGTATATTCTTCTTTTTCCACGATATATCCTCTCTACAGCTGCGTTCCACACTAACATGGAGGCTTCCATTATTTCAGGACCTATGCCGTCACCTCTAATGAAAATTATTTCAGGATTCACCGGCACAAACAACTTACCATCTATGAACTTGATCTTTTCTGCCATTATTCTGACACCTCTGGAAAATCCCCATATTTTTTGATGTAATTCGTTATTCCCCCTTCTTTCAGTATTTGCATCATAAAATTCGGTATTGGTTCAAATTCATAAACCTCATTTTTAGTTATATTTTTTATCGTTCCATTTTCAAGATCCACAGAAAGTTCATCTCCTTGTTCAATTCCGTCAGTTTCTTTCAATTCAACCAGTGGTAATCCTATGTTTATCGCGTTTCGATAGAATATTCTCGCGAACGACTCGGCTATTATACAGGACACCCCCGCCAACTTTATAATCCTTGGTGCATGCTCTCGTGAAGAGCCAAGTCCGAAGTTTTTACCAGCAACTATCAGATCTCCCTTTTTTACTTTCTTTGAAAAATCTTCCATTGCGTCCTCAAGGACATGCATAGCTAGTTTTTGAAGATCATTTCGTAAATGAAAGTATCTTCCGGGTGCTATTAGATCTGTCGATATATTATCCCCAAATTTCCAAACCTTTCCTTTTATCATCATCTTATTCAACTCCCTTGATCAAAGAAATCTCCTTGGATCTGTTATCTTTCCCGTCACTGCAGCAGCTGCTGCGGTAGCGGGCGATGCTAAAAATATCTCAGCATTTGGATTCCCCATTCTGCCCTTAAAATTTCTATTCTGGGTTGATAAAACCTTTTCGTTGTCTCCTAAAACACCCTGATGAATTCCAACACACGGTCCGCATCCAGGTGGTATGATCACCGCTCCAAGTTCCACAAATTTCTCTATTATTCCTTCCTTTAGAGCTCGGTTTAGAATGTTCTTGGATGCAGGTGAAACTATCAAACGAACATTTGGAGATTTACCGTTTTTTTCCAATATCTTCAACGCTGTTGTCAAATCATTTAATCTTCCGTTGGTGCATGTTCCTATAAAGATCTGATCTATCTTTATATTCTCTTTTTCCAACTCTGAGACAGGCTTGACATTATCAACCTGATGTGGCACAGAAACCATAGGTTCCAACCTTGATGCATTCACTTTCACTACTTTCTCGTACGATGCATCAGGATCGGGAAATATTTTTCTAAAGTCACTCCCTCTACCATTGCTTTCCAAAAACTTTTTGGTGGTTTCATCCGTTGGTATCAGACCTGTTTTGGCGCCAGCCTCAACTGCCATATTACTCAGGGTAAAACGATCATCTTGTCCCATACTCTCCACACACTCTCCAACAAACTCGATCGCTTTGTAGGTTGCACCATCGCTACCCAATATCCTCATGATCTCGAGTATCACATCTTTTGGGTATACCCCTACCATCAACTCACCTTCTATAATAACCTTGATAGTTTCAGGAACCTTAAACCAAATTTTTCCTAATCCGAAGGCTATTGCCACATCAGTGGATCCCATTCCAGTTGCAAAAGCTCCAAGGGCACCTGAAGTGCAAGTATGTGAATCCGCTCCAACTACAATATCACCGGGTTTAACATATTTTTCCACGAGTATCTGGTGACATATCCCTTCTCCAATATCGTGTAAATATGCCGATGTACTTCTTGCAAACTCTCGCATGAGTTTTTGAGAGTTTGAAAGCTCCTTTCTTGGGCTCGGCGAAGCGTGATCTATAACTAACAAAGCCCTTTTCACATTCACATCCTTGAATCCCATCTTTTTAAATTCCTCGATCATCAGCGGACCTGTTCCATCTTGAACCATTGCAACGTCTATTTTTGAAATCACCATATCTCCCGCTTTGACATCTCTACCAACATGTTCTGAAAAGATTTTCTCAGTCATCGTTTTTCCCATAATATCTCCTCACCTTTCATCAATTGGAGTGTAATCCTTGTGCATGGAGCCTATATACTTGCTTGATGGTCTAAAAAGTCGGTTGTTTTTTGTGTATTCAATCACGTGAGCTGTCCAACCGACAACCCTCGAAAGAGCAAAAAGAGCGGTGAACATTTTCCTGGGAAAGCCCAAATAACTATAGAAAATTCCAGAATATAAATCAATATTTGGATACAACCTCTTAACTGGATTGTTAACCAAAATTTCCTCCAATTTCTCGGCTATTTTGAGATATTTATAAAGCTCATCATTATGGTCGGTGATTACACTCTTCAACAATTCCTTTATGTAAACTGCCCTTGGATCGTAAGTTTTATAAACTCTATGCCCGAATCCCATGATACGTCGTTTCAATTTGAAAGACTCCTCCACGTACTTTTCTACATTGTTTATGGCACCTACTTCTTCCAACATATTCAAGACACGCTCATTGGCTCCCCCATGAAGCGATCCTTTTAGTGCTCCAAGTGCTCCAACAACACAAGAATACATGTCCGATAGAGTAGAACCAATGACCAATGAACTGAAAGTGGAAGCATTCAACCCTTGTTCCATGTGAAGAATCAGGCAAGATTCTAATGCCTCAATGAATTCTTCATCCTCCAGATTTTCAAAGCACATCCAATAAAAATTTTCTATATGGTTCAACGAGGGATTAGGAGGTATAATTTTCAAATCATTTGAATATCTATAATAATAAGCAATGATGGTAGGAAGGATCGATGTAATCTTTATGGCAGTTTCATAAAGATCCTTGGAATTTCTCCAATCTAACGCACCGATCAATGACAAAATTGTTTTTAAAACATCCATATAATGAAGATCCTTCGGCAAATCGAACAGAACTTTCAAAACTTCCCTTGGTAATTCTCTGGCCTCTCGAAGTTTTCTCTCTAATTCTTGCAACTCCAATCTGTTTGGAAGATGATCATTCCACAGCAAGTATGCAGTCTCCTCAAAAGAAGAATTGCTTGCTAAAGTTTCTACAGGGATACCACGATAGGACAATTTCCCTGCTTTACCATTAATGAAACTAATCGAAGTTTCACAAACAACAACACCTTCCAAACCTCTTGAAATTTTGTTATCCATTTTTGCCCCCAACAGATCGACATGTAAAAAATTTTCCTATATATTAACATACAAACTTGAAGTTTTCTTTTAATCTAATTTAAACAATTATAAAGTAGAAAATCTTTAGTTCATCACTTTACAATTTAATAACAAGCAGTATAGATAAGATATAATTTGCAATAGTTACGTGGCCAAACCTTATAAAAGAGTTTCCATCGAAAAGTGTATACAATTGGTGGGATGAGATATGGATAATGTAAAAAGGAATTTCTTCGCTTTTTTATGGCACAGTGTTTTTCTTGCACTCGCTGCTACATTTATAGATATGAACACAGTTACATCATCCCTCATTTTAGAAGTTGGGGGTAGAGAAATAGCCTTAGGCTTGGTGACAGCCATATTCGTTGGTGTTCCACTTCTTGTTCAATTGATATTCGCGAGTTTTCTATCATCGAAAAATAGAAAAAAACCGTTTCTACTGCTTGGCATATACATGCGAGTTTTTTCTCTGGCAATAATAGGTGTTCTCCTGATTTCTCCGATCAGTGGCACTTCGTTGTTAACACTCATAATAGTATCCATCTCCATATTCTCATTCAGCGGTGTTTTTGCCGGTGTGAGCTATACTGATCTTCTCGGAAAATCCATTCCCAAGGATTCAATACGCAAGTTCATGTCCTACCGTCAAATATTAAAAAGTGTCTTTGCGATCTTAGGTGTCTTCGCTGCTAAGATGGTCTTGAGGATTTACAAGTATCCAAAGAATTATTCGGTTATGTTCTTCACAGCATCTCTACTGTTGGGAATAGCATCCATAGGATTCTGGATGATAAAAGAAAATTATGAGGCGCACAAGAAGTTACCATCGTTTTGGAGAATATTGAAGAGTGTTCCTAGCGTGATCGTAAAAGATAAAAATCTAAGAAATTACATATTTTTCAGTAATTTCACCGGTTTTGGATTGATAATAGCACCCTTCTACATATTACTGGCTCGTAAAACTTTCACACTATCCAACGATTTCGTTGGAATTTTTCTGCTTTTTCAAATGATCGGTATAGCGGTTGCGAGCTTTTTCTGGGGTAGCTACCTCAGACGTAATGGCTATAGAAAGGTTTTAAACAGATGTGTGATTTTAGGCACTACTATTCCTGTTTTAGCGTTGATCTTGAGTTATGTGAATCCATACGTGTATTCAGTCATCTTTTTTCTTTCTGGATTCACATTGAGTGCACGTCAAATGAGTTTTGAAGGGGTGCTGATTGAAATAAGTACCATCGACAACCGAGCACTGTACATCGGTATTTCTGGTGCTTTGAATCTTGTAACTGCTTTGCTACCATTGATTATGGGTATTTTAATAAAATACATTGGTTTTTTTATTGTTTTTCCACTGGTTAGCTTGATGGTGATAACAAGTCTGTTCTTCTTGAAAAATATAAGCGACATCGATTGATTCTCTTCAAATTCCGCATATTATCTGATCTTCATCCAGTTGTCATTGCTCTTTCTTTTGTTAAGCAATCATAAATTTTACTTGACAAAATAAAAAACCTGGCATTATAATAGCAAAGGTATCGCAAACGATTGCGGGGAGTTTCCATATGGCTAAAAATGATAAGGTGACAATTCGCGATATTGCAAAAATTCTGGGAATTTCTCCATCCACGGTGTCGCGAGCGATGAGTGGAAAACCTGGTGTCAACAAAGATTTGAGAAATAGAATCTTAACACTCGCCAAAGAGCTTGGATATATTCCAAATATCGCGGCGAAATCTTTAAAAACAAGCAAAACCCAAACAATAGGTTTGCTTGTCTCTGACATAAGAAACCCTTTTTTCCAGTACTTTATGAGTGGTCTTGAAAAAGTGTTATTTTACAGGGGCTATAAATTCATTGTTTGCAACACGGATGAGGATTTAAAAAAAGAAGATGTGTACTTGAAATGGCTTTTAGAACATGGAGTGGACGGGATCGTTGCTTCGCCATTGACAGACAAGGAAGGTCACAGTAATAAGATGCTGTACAGAAAAGCAAAAAAATTTGGAATCAAAGTTGTTTTTTATGATCGATTGTTGGATGGAGATAATGACTTTGACAGTATTACCATAGACAATCAACAAGCAATATTCGAAGCTGTTGAATACTTGAAAGATTGTGGTCATAAGAAATTAGGGATCTATCTCTACAAGAGCAACATATACACGGTTAGGGAAAGATTAGAAGGGTTCAAGAAAGCGTGTAAAATCTTTGATTTACCATTTAACACCGATTGGGTGATAGATGGAATAGATTTCGAAACCGAAGAGGATTACAAAAAAGCCATTGCAGGAATCCTCTCTTCAAGCCACAGACCCACTGCAATGCTTGCAACGAATTACTTCATCACAAGGGTGATGCTGAAAGTAGCAAAGGAATCGAATATAAAAGTACCAGATGAGTTTTCGATAGTTGGATTTGACGATATAGTGGAAAATGAATTGGTGACTCCAACTATAACCACAATAAAACAACCGGTTATCGAGATGGGAAAGATTGCTGGAGCGCTCATACTGGATTTGATAGATAACGAATCAAGGAAAGTATCGAAAATAGTATTGAAAACCGAACTCGTTGTGCGTGAATCCGTAAAAAAAATCATTTGATCATAGAGTATAGAAACCGGGAAAACCCGGGAAAAGTCCAACAGGAGGTGTTGTTATGAGAAGGGGGTTTGCGTTTTTACTGGTAGTTTTACTGCTTGTGGGATTTTCTGTGATGAGCTTTTCGTTTGATAAGGCAGTTTCAACCAACAAGATGAGGATTTTCTTCATCGTCAAGGCAAGCGAATCGGAGTTCTGGCAAATAGTTCTCGATGGTGCAAAGAAAGCTGCGAAACACTTCGGAGTTGAACTGATCGCTCAATCACCTACAAGTGAATCCGATGTCGCGAAACAAGTTGCGATATTGGAGACGGCTATTTCCATGAAGCCTGATGCAATAGTCATTGCCCCAACAGTTGCCGATGCACTCGTCCCGGGAATTGAAAAAGCGATGAACGAAGGAATTCCTGTTATCATAATTGATTCCGCAGCCAACACAGATAATTATGTTAGTTTCTTGGCTTCTGATAACTATGCAATCGGTCAGCAATCAGCTGATGCACTTGCCCAAGCGATGATCAAGAAATTTGGAAAAGCCGAGGGTAAAGTTGCAGGAATAACATTTATGTCAGGAGTCGGTTCACTTGAGGCAAGAAAGAGCGGTTTTATTGATAGGATCAAAGAGAAATACCCAGGTATAAAACTGATAGACTTCAGAGATGCTCAAGGAAAGCAAGGAAACACAATAGGTATAGTTCAAGACTTGCTGACAGCACATCCAGATCTGAAGGGTATATATGCTAACAACCAATACACCGGTGATGAAATGGTCAGAGCACTCGATATGATGGGAAAGAAAGGTTTGGCAGCGGTTGCGGTAGATGCCGGTCCACAAGAAGTTTGGGGACTTGGAAATGGTTATCTCGACGCTATACTCATTCAGCGACCCTGGGTAATGGGATACTCGGGTGTTGCATATGCAGTAATGGCAAGAAATTTCGTACCAGTTGCCAAGAGAATTGATACAGGCATAATGGTCGTGACTCCCGAAATGTTAAAGAGTGGAGCAGCTGATGAAGGTTTGAAACCAATAGAATTCCACAAAGATTGGTAAGAATTGGTGAGGTTGTGGATGTTTAATATCCACAACCTCATTTTTTAATCAACGAATATTGCACAAGTGAGGCGGTATGATGAGTACATCTGATGGATATGCAATAGCCATGGTGAAGATAAATAAAAGCTTCCCTGGTGTTCAAGCACTTAAAAATGTGGATTTTTATCTCAAACCTGGTGAAGCCAAGGCATTGGTTGGAGAGAATGGTGCTGGTAAATCCACATTAATAAAAATTTTGACGGGTGCTTATTCACAAGATAGTGGAGAAATCTCCGTTTTTGGAGAAAAAGTTGAAAAAATGACACCTATAATTTCAGAACAACTCGGGATATCAGCGGTTTACCAGAATTTAATGCTTGCGAATCATTTGACGGTTGCAGAGAATATACTTTTGGGGAACGAACCTTCAAAATTGGGATTTGTGAGTAAAAGAAGGATGTTCGAGAAAGCCGAAAGGGTACTCGAACAAATTGGATACGCAGATGTTATTTCACCGGATCAAAAACTTTCGGAGCTCACAGCTGCTCAGCAGGGAATGGTGGCTATCGCAAGGGCTCTGTCTCGAAAGGCGAAAGTTATAATATTCGACGAGCCTACCGCTGTTTTAGCTGCCAGAGAGGTTATGGAATTATTCAAGGTAATAGAACAACTGAAAGAGAATGGAATATCAATAATATATATTTCGCATAGATTAGAGGAGATATTCGAATTTTGTGACAATGCGCTGGTATTGAAAGATGGCCAAGTCGTTGGAGAACGTAGGATCTCTGAAACCAATATAGATGAATTGATTACAATGATGGTCGGAAGAGAGATCAAGAAAGATCTTTACAATCCCAATAGAAAAATTGGGAAGGAAATCCTGAGGATAGAAAATTTAAACAATTACAAGCTAAGAAATTGTTCTTTGAGTGTTCGAGAAGGAGAAATTGTTGGATTATACGGTTTGGTCGGTTCAGGACGAACTGAACTCTCAAGGGCGATCTTTGGTGCCGATCCGATTGATTCGGGGAAAATCTTCGTTGAGGGAAAGGAAGTCAAAATAAAAAGCCCCACGGGTGCCATCAAGCTGGGATTGGGTTTGATACCTGAAGATCGAAGACAGCAGGGATTGGCTTTGAAACTGAGTGTAAAACACAATATAAATCTTCCTGTTTACGATAAAATAGGAAAGATAGGGTTTATCAATCTATCTAAGGAAAACAGAAATGCCCGAAACTTCGTAAAGGTGCTCTCCATAAAGACCCCTTCTTTGAGGCAATTGGTAAGTAACCTCAGTGGGGGTAATCAGCAGAAGGTCGTTGTAGCAAAATGGCTTGCGAGCAAATCCAAGATTTTCATAATGGATGAACCAACGAATGGTATAGACGTGGGTGCAAAAGAAGAAATATATGAATTGATGAATAACCTCGCTGTGGAAGGAGCAGGAGTACTGTTTATATCATCTTACATGCCCGAGTTGATGGGTATATGCGATAGAATAGTTATCATGAGAGAAGGGCAAATAGTAGGTGAAATTCCCCACAAAGAATTCAATGAAGAGAAAATTCTCTCTATGGCAATTAAAAACACGTCGGCGGAAGTGAGGGATAAAAATGGATGAAGACAGTAGACTCCTAAAGAATGAAAAGAGATTCACTTGGAACACCCAGATGATAGTTTTAGCGGTTGTCATAGTTCTATGGATATTTCTCGGAATAAGGTCCAAGTACTTCTTCACAGCTTCCAACATAAAGAATATAATGCGCCAAATGGCCATTCAAGGTGTCTTAAGTGTTGGAATGGTTGTTGTGATAATAACCGCGGGTATTGATCTATCGGTTGGAGCCGTGGTGGCACTTGTAAATATATCAATGTCGAAGATGGTTGTAAGCGGTACACCCATATGGTTGTCGATACTCACTTGTTTAATACTTGCATCAGCTTTGGGCTTTGTGAACGGCTTTGTTATTTTCGATCTTCGAGTTCCTGCATTTATTGCAACACTTGGTATGATGAGTATCGCACGTGGTGCCACGCTTTTGTTATCCAAGGGTAACAACATATTCGGCCTTCCAAGAAGTATAGCCAACTTTGCCTCTTCAGATTTCTTGGGAATTCCTTCATTGTTTTGGTTCTTGATAATCGTAACTGTGATCATAGAAATGATGCTGAGGTTAACCAAATTCGGTAGATATGTGTATGCCATAGGTAGTAACACGGAAGCCGCAAGATTATCAGGTGTCAACATACGTTTGGTGACCTATGGTGTCTATACGCTTGCAGGTTTTCTATGGGGAGTGGGAGGAATTCTCGAAACTAGCAGATTGTGGATGGGTGTTCCAACAACTGGAACTGGGTACGAATTGGATGCAATCGCAGCCGCCGTTTTAGGTGGAGCAAGCTTGTTCGGCGCGGAAGGTAACGCTATTGGGGCGTTTTTCGGTGCATTGGTCATGATTACCATTTATAACGGAGCCGTTTTGTTGAATATAAATCCATTCTGGCAGAGAATCATCGTTGGTGCCATACTCGTAGCAACCGTTGCCGTAGATCAAGTGAGAAAGAGAAGAAGTTGAGGAGGGAAGCATATGTTTTACGAACCCACATGGGAATCATTAAGGCATCATGGGGTACCGAAATGGTATGAAGATGCGAAATTTGGGATTTTCATTCATTGGGGGCTCTATTCGGTACCTGCATGGGCGACACCGATAGGGGAGCTTGGTGAATTTTCAGCAGAAGAATGGCTTAAAAATAACCCATATGCTGAATGGTATCAGAACACTTTGAGGATCGAAGGAAGTCCAACATGGAGGCATCATGTTGAGACATATGGTGAAGATTTCGAATATGAAAGATTCGCACAACTTTGGAAAGCGGAGAAATGGGATCCGGATGAATGGGCAGAGTTATTCAAGAGAGCTGGAGCGAAATACATAATTCCCACCACGAAGCATCACGAAGGTTTTTGTTTATGGCCGAGCAAATACACGGATTTTTGCGTAATGGTGAAAGGACCAAATAGGGATTTGATAGGGGAGCTTTCAAAGAGCGTGAGGAATTTGGGATTGAGATTTGGGGTGTATTATTCTGGGGCGTTGGATTGGAGATTCACAAAGGAACCGATAGCAAAAGAAGGGGACATAAAGTACATTAGGCCGCATACATATGAATATTCTGATTATGCGTACAATCAATTCATGGAGCTGATAGAGTTGTACATGCCCGATATACTATGGAACGATATAGGATGGCCAGAGAAAGGAAGAGAGGATCTCAAATATTTGTTTGCGTATTTTTACAATAGGAATCCAAATGGATTGGTGAACGACAGATGGGAAGTGAACCATTGGGACTTCAGGACAGCAGAATACAAAGTAGGGTATCACGAGGAGATACCAACATTCAAATGGGAATTTTGCAGAGGACTTGGATACTCATTTGGATACAATCAAGTGGAAGGAGAGGAACACACTTTAACGGTTGAACAACTGATAGATACATTAGTGGATGTGGTGAGTAAAGGTGGGAATTTATTGTTGAATATAGGGCCGCGAGCGGATGGGACGATACCGGAGATACAGAAAGAGAGGCTTGAAGGACTTGGCAGATGGTTGGAGAAGAATGGAGAGGCGATATATGAAACGAGAGTGTGGGAAAGATATGGAGAAAAATTGGAAGATGGGATGGAGATCAGATATACGAAAAGAGATAACAGTTTGTACATGACAGTGCTGGGAAAAATTTTGAAAGGAGAGATAGTAATAACTGGGATGAGGTTGGAAGAAGATACGAAGATAGAAGTGTTGGAGACTGGCGAACCTGTGAAATACATTAACCAAGGAAAAGAGTTGAAAATATCAATTCCAGATGAATTGAGGGACAAACATGGAATTGTCTTAAAGCTTTCACCTGTTCCAACTGCCAAAGAATAAGATATAAAGGAGGCTTATTTCAGATGTTTAAAAAGCGAAAGGTAGGAATAATAACCTTTTCAGATGGTAGGGAGTTTGTTCACAAGGATCTCTTGGAAATGAACAAAAAGTTTGAAGACAGGCTTGCAAAAGCACTTGAATCTACAGGTGAAATTGAGGTTATAAGAGCCAGTGAAGTTGTTTGGAAACCTTCGCTCGCAAAAAAGGCTGGAAAGGAGCTTATGAAAGCCGAGGTGGAGGTAACAATATTCAACTATGCAATATGGTGCTGGCCGCATTTAACGGTTATGGCTTCACTGTTTGCACCTGGTCCTTATCTCTTATATGGGCAAATAAATCCAAAGTATCCCGGCATGGTAGGTCTACTTGCAGCAGCCGGCGCACTTGAACAGGTAGGAATTTTTCCACAGAGAGTTTGGGGCGAACCAGAGGATCCAGAAGTTATAGAGAAAGTGTTGAAATTTGTCAGGGCAGCATCAACACTGAATAGATTAAAGGGAGAGAGATACGGTATTTTCGGTGGAAGACCGATGGGGATGTACACAGCGGCTGCAAACGGTGATCAATGGATGAAAGAATTTGGAATAGACGTTGAGCAAATTGATCAATACGAGCTTGTAATAAGATCCGAGAAAGTTCCAGCGGAGAAAAGAAGAAAAGGAAGAGAATGGTTGGAAAGACTTGCAAATGTGGAGTACAATGGTAAGGAGCTCACTCCAGAGATATTGGAGAGACAGGTCGCGATGTATTACGCAGCTAAGGAAATAATCGAGGAATATGAGCTTGATTTCGTTGGATTCAAAGGTCAACCTGAAATGACGAACAACTATGCAACGATGGATGTGGTTGAAGCATTCCTGAACGATCCGTACGATTGGGAAGGTTCTAAAGAACCCACAGTAGCGGCAACAGAAACAGACATGGATGGAGCATTGACGATGGAAATATTCAAACATATAGCCCAAACCCCTGTTTTGTTTGCGGACGTGAGACACTATTTTGAAAAAGAGGGATTACTTGATTTGTGCAACTCTGGGACTCATGCGACTTATTTTGCCGGAAAATCATTCAATCCTGAAGAAAACCTTAAACACGTGACTTTGTATCCCGAAAGTGGTATGTACTTCCCAGCAGGAGGTGCGGCTGTAAAACATTTCGCGGCTCCAGGAAAAGTGACACTCGCAAGATTAACGAGATATGATGGTAAATACATCATGACAATAGTACCGGCGGAATTCGTTGAGTTGACTGAAGAAGAGAAAAAGAGGTTATCAGAAGAGGTACAAATAGAATGGCCTCATGCGTATGCAAAACTTGAAACGGATATGGACACGTTTATGAAATATTATCCATGTAATCACACCCACGGCGTGTATGGAAATTACGTGGATGAGTTGATCCACTTCTGTGAACTCAAAGGAATAAAATATAGAATACTTGGAAAAGAAGTAATAGAGGGATAATGGAGATGATACTATGCTGAAAAATGTTCCAAAAATGATATCACCTCAATTGATAAAAACGATGATGGAAATGGGACATGGTGATGAAATAGTTTTAGCAGACGGGAACTATCCAGCAGAATCAGCAGGCCCGATGGTTATTAGAGCGGATGGCTTAGGAGTACCGGAATTATTGGAGGCTATTCTCAAGTTCTTTCCATTGGATACCTTTGTCGATTACAATGTATTTCTAATGGACAATGGTAAAGCTGAAAAACCACCAATATGGTCAACATACAAAGAAATCTTGGAAAAATCAGGGGAAAAATACTCAATAAAAGAGCTTGAAAGATTTGAATTTTATGAGAGGGCAAAAAATGCATATTGTATTATCGCAACCTCGGAAACGGCGCTTTATGCTAATATAATTTTGAAAAAAGGTGTTGTGATCTCCAAATAATTTTTGGGGTTTCACACTCAATTGCATCCCCGAAAATTTGGGGATGCAATTTTTTCTGGAAAAGAGGTGGATATTATCCAAAAATATATTTCGAAAATTTCAAAAATATTTGATATTTACAACAAAATATCCAAGCTCGACGTTTCTGTTTCACAACTTTATCCAATAACAGTTTTCGAGAATGGAATGTTTTTGGTGTATGATTTAGATAACTTGCAAAGAAACTATTTTCTCGCAGCGGAACAAGTTTCTGAAATACATGTACCTGAGGGTGTAAGGGCATGTTTTCCACTGGATTTTTATGGTGGAAAAATCTCTGCTGTAGTTTCTCCTGATGCTTTTAACGACATATATGGCTACATTGCTATTTTTCATGAGTTTGTTCATTGCTATCAATTTGAAAACTATGAAATGGAATTAAAAGATGGTTTAGAGATAGCCCATAGAGCCCAAGAAAAGAAAGACTTTATGTGGGAATTGACTCATTCTTTTCCATATAATGATAAAAAATTTATCGATGAGACAGAAAAACTTGCAAGATATTTTGAAATCGGATTTATAGATGGAATAAAGGAATAT
>Ga0209834_10000721_pt1 | contig 19636 bp, 17 predicted proteins | sample Mar14236cmmetaG_FD_184134 | JGI IMG/M metagenome (GOLD analysis project Ga0209834, IMG submission 184134) | Marine hydrothermal vent microbial communities from Guaymas Basin, Gulf of California to study Microbial Dark Matter (Phase II) - Marker... ...
AGGAAGAACTAATTCACCTGGGTGAAGTATAGCATTAGTTGTGTGTGCTATAAAACCGCCTTTTTGCAATGGTATGCGTGGGTTGTAACCTACTGGTATTCCGCCTACGATCTTGCCTATATATGGGACTGTATTCTTACCACTACCTAATAAAGGCATACTGTATTTGGGTATTTCAAAAGGCTTGCCTACATAACTACCAGGTCTACTTCTATTGCTAAAAGTTCCTCTTGGAACTTGTCCTGAAAGTTCTGCTATAGCTTCTTCTGGCGTAATTTTCTTCTGTCTTACTAATGCTCCATAGTGGTCAGCAGTAGGTCTGTCAACTCCAAACTTTTGCATAAACCAACGAGCCCAGTCTTCTCCACTACCCCAATTAACTGGGTTAGCTCCTACATATTTTCTTATTTGCTCTGCCCAAAGATATTTGTCAGGGTTTTTATTCTTAAACAAACCACTTACTAAACCACCAAGAGTTCCACCTAACCAAGGCATACCAAAGAAACTACCAAGAACTGTTCCTATACCACTACCTAATGCAGTTCTCTTATTGCCCGTCAATAAACTTATACCAACAGTTGTAAGACCAGGAAAGAGAGCGTCTTTGAGACCTGAAAGACCTTTCCAACCAAAATCTCCAAAGAACTTGCTGAAAATACTTTTCTTAGCAGCAGTTTTAACAGCATCCGCAGGAACTCCTTTCGGAGCAAACTCAGTTCCACCAAATAATACGTCTTCTGCCCATTTGTCAGCAGCTTCTGCTCTTGTCCATTCACTACCACCAAAACCAAATAATTTTCCTACAAAAGACGTAGCTTTTTTTACTTCACCGCCAACAGACTTCAATATAGTCCCAAGACCAAAACCACTTAAAAGACCGCCACCTTGTTTGGAAACAAGCTCGCCTTTCAACACTTCGCCTGTAACTGCTGTTGCTACTTTCGTAGCAGTTTCTTTAGCTTTGTCTTCTTCACCAGCATGAAATAAATTGTAGAAAAGACCACCAGTAGACGTCCCTAAAAGACCAAGCTTGTCAAAGACTTCTCCAAAAAATGTATTGAAAATCCACTGAGTCATTAACTCTGCTATTATTTCTATTGTCTTTCTTTTTATTAAGTTCCAAGTATCTATCCAGAAGTCTTTAAATGACTTGGTTCCCTCCATCATTCCAACTAATGTGTCTTTGAAAGAACCGTGTATAGAATCTATCGTGTCTTTAAATATTTTCTTCCACTCTGGCATGTAGCTAACAAGTTGGTCGAAGAAAGAGCCTCCGCTTTCCCCAAGGTCTTTAAATGTGTCAAACATAGTTTTTGTATAAGACTTTAAAGCATTCCAAGCGTCTTTCCAGAAGGAAACAGTCTCTTTTGAAGTTTTCTTCTGTTTGTTTAGGAAGTTGTTTGCATATTCTTCATTTTCTTTCTCTACGTCTTTTTTAAATTTTTCAACTTTCTTTTTTATACTGTTTATTGTTGAAACAACTTCGTCTGCTATCAAGTTTGTAGTTCCTTTTGCCGTTAGACCAGCTTTGTCCCCCAAGTGCTCAATAGCATTGTCCAAGTCATAAAATTCATCTGCCATTATGGCAGTAGCAGCTTCAACAAGATAACCTGTAGAAGTAGCTTCGTCTCTTAACCTCTTAGCTAAGCCTATTAATTTGTCGCCAAATGGATGTCTATAATGGGTAAGACCACCTACTAATGTCTTGCTAGGGTCTGCTCCTAGTCCAGCCTCTGCTTCCTGTTCAAATATTGCCGTAAATAAAGTTTTTTTCGGATGTTTTACAAAATCAGCTACTTTTTTAAATGTGTCATATATACTTCCTCGTAGGAAATATGTCGTAATAAAGTCTTTAATCTTTACAAACCAGTCATATACAGTATTAAAGAAATTACCAGAAGCTTCAGCAATATCAGCAATATGACTCAAAATCCATACCTTAATATTCCTAGTTCCTGTCCATATCATACGAAAAAATGTTTTTACAGCAAAGAAAACAAACTTAACTACTTTAAGTATAGTTTGCAAAGTTGCTATAATTTCAAATAATGTGTCTTTTGACGTAGCTAACTTTTCAGCAAATTTACCAATCCATCCTATTGCAAGGTTAAATATACGCCTAATTTCTGCTTTAACTTCTGGGTCTGCTAGTGCTTTCCTAACAACTCCGCCTGCTTTAGACAAACTCATTATAAATTCTTTCAACTCGTCTTTGTAAGCATAGAATACTTCAAGACCAATGTCCTTGACTATGTTCATAAATATTTTCCATTGACCGCTTACAGTGTCTAATGTCTCTGTATATATCTTGTGAGCTCTGCCACCAGCATGTTTTAAAAGTTCTAAGAAGTCGTTAAAGGCATTTCGTCCTGTTCGTTTTATATCTTCCACCATTTTAGCTATGTCGCCACCTGCACGCCTTGTAAACAAGATGTATGCGTCTTGTGCAGTCAGTCCTGCGTCTGCAAGGTTTTGTAAAATTTCACCTAAGTTGTGCATCATAGGACTAATGTCGTTTATTGTAAGCCCTAGTCTTCTCAATACACGTTGCTGAGCTGAAATAGTAACACCACTCATTTTGAAAGCTTCAACTAACTCTTTGCTACTAAGTCCAAGTTGGTCTATTTGAGACTGGGTCTTTCCTGCAACTGTAAGCAAAGCACCCATTGACATACGTAAGTGTGTTCCAACAAGGGAGCCTGTAAGACCTAAATTTGCAAACTGAGCAACTGCTGCTGCTGCTTCTTCAATAGACCAACCTAAAGAAGCTGCAACAGGACCAGCATATTTCATTGCATACTCTAAGTCTTGAAGTGACAAGAGAGACTTCGTAATAGCAACTGTAAATACGTCTGCTATTCTAGTCATGTCCTTCATGCTTTTCATACCAAACTGGCGGAATGTAGCTGCCATAAGTCTAGTTGTAAATTCCAAGTTGCCCATTGTAATACCAGCAAGTTCAATAGCACTTTTAGTTCCTGCTATAATTTCTTCTGTATTTAAACCAGCTTGAGCTAACCTTGTCATTGAACGAGCTATTTCAGTTACTGAGTAGTCAGTTGTCCTTGCCATTTCACGAGCTGCGTCTGTTAGCCTTTTCTCAATTTCTAACATGTCCCCGCCAGTTTGAGAAACAATAGCAGATGTTGTCCTCATAAACCTTTCAAGTTTAGCTCCATATACAGACGCAGCTATAGCAAGACCTTCAATGGCAGTAGTTACTCCAAAAATAACTTTTGCTGTAAGCCCGAAACCAATAGAAGCGGCTTTTCCTATGCCTTGAAATGTGCTTCTTGTCTTTTTACTATGGGTTTCCAGAGCTTTGCTTATTTCTTTTATACCTTTTAAGAATCTTGTTGCGTCTAATGCTACTACGGAGACAAACGAATTGTTTCCAAACATTCCGCCTCTTGTAGCTCTAAAAGGTATTCCCATTACTATATCTCCTGTATGTCTTTCTTCTTATTCTTGAAGTAGTCTTTAAAGAAGCTTTCTGGTCTGTTGCTTCCTTGAATACCACCCTTGTTGCCTGATATAAGTTCAAAGTCTTTAGTCTTTTCCAAAACTTTCTTTTGTTTCTTATATAGGGCTTCTTTCCCTTTTACAGAGTAGTCAGCTTTCATAAGCAAGTCGTCTAACGAAGCAGTCCAAGACGCAAAACTTTCGTCGTCCCCCATAGCTGACACTCTAATACAATATGAAATAGTTTTCAGTTCCTCTATCTTCTTTTGAAATAACGCCTTCTGAAAATATGTAATTTGAGTCAATGTCAAATTAGCTATCTCCTCTAATTTTAAATTCATTTCACTGGAAAGGAAGACGATTGAATATGACAAGTTGTCTAATGCTTCAGTTCTTATTTCTTCCCAAGTTTTTTGTTCAGTTTCGTCACCCTTTCCCTTAAAGCTAAAAAAAGTTTAGAAGCCTGTATTAGTTCTTGTTCGTTTACTTCAATCCACTTGTCAACTATCTTCAAAAAAGTAGTCATTGGAAGTTGCTTTAGAGTTTCAGCGTCCAATGTAGAACAAGAAGCTATTATAGACCTTACAACTGCTACGTCTTGCTTATCTATCAAGTTGAATAAACTAGAACCTGGTTGAAAAAACATAATTATTTTGAGAATAGTGGCTGTTGCCAATTCTAAAGTTTCCACATTCATACGCCACATTTCAAATTCCAACCCGTCAACAGACACTTTCTCTTTTTTGTTAAATAGTTCTTTTGTAACATTTACTACCTTTGCTTCTTCTTTGTCAGTCATATAAAGCTCCTTTCAATTATAAATTGTCAATACTCCCTGAACTAATTATGTCCTTTAAGTCATTTAGCTTTGAACTAAATGACTTAGAACTAACATACAACCTGTCGTTGTAATACGCCATTATAAGTGTGGGAAGTTTCACAGAGCTTCTGTTTTCAAGTAGAAAGCGACATTGCCCTGTTGATTTTTTCCGAGTCACTCGCTTTAAGACTATTTTCTCTGCGTCTATAGGCACAAACTTCCCTTCGTCTGTAAGAAAAGCAATCTTCCCACACAATAATGTCGCAACAATGCGTATGTCAGTATGCTGTAAATAGTCAACTCTTTCTTTGTCCTCAATCTTATTCATTTAATCATCACTCCTGTTTATTAAAGTTCACTGTCACTTAACTTTCTGTAACCAAATCTGTTACCATTGCTTGTGTCTTTTAAACATCTAAATGTTACAGGAATACCAGAAACTTCACCTTTAGCTCTTGTAATTTGCCCTGCTTCCATACTTACAGCTTTGAATATATACCAGTTTTCATAATCGTAGTCCTCACCTTCAGGAGCATTAGCATTTATGACTATAGTATGTTCGTTTGCACCGCCTTCAGTTCCAAGAGCTAAGAAAGTTCCGCCTACTAGCATTGAACTTTCTTGGTCCCATACTATACGTAAGTTTTCCATTGTGGTTTCTGCAAGAGTTGTTTCAATAGTCATAACTTCATTCGTAAGAAATTCCTTAATAGGTCCTTTCACCTGCTCTACATTTGCCTCAACATAGTCTCTAGTAATAGAAATTGTAGTAGGAGCTAATGTATAACCGACGTCAACTCCGTCTACTTTAAGTCTAGCATGCTCTGCTATAATATACCGTCTGTCGCCCATAAAAGTTCCTCCTTATGGTTTATTAAACTTTGTAACACCATACTAAATCTACTAATAAGTCAGTTCGCCATATGTCTTCGTCTTCTTCAATTCTAATATTCAATCTGTTTCTAACCATAATGTCATACACAAGGACATAGTCGTCGTTGAAGTCAGGTATTTTACTTTCACCTGGCTGCAACAAATATTGTATTCTACCTGCTATGGCGTCACATAGAAGTTTTCCTTTGAAAGTCATACTGCCAACAGTTTTAAAGTTTTCCCTGTGCACCATTATGGCTATATCTAAGAGTGTTGTATGGACTTCATCTATATACGAAATTGTAAGGTCTGTTGTAATGTCCCAAAAAACTACACATGGATACTTAGCAACAGCGTCAGGTGTTCCTGCCATTATAGACAAATTGTCAGTGTCATATCCAGTAAGATTTACAAGCTCACTGTCAGATGTCAAAAAGTTTTGAAACATTCTGTATAAATACATTAGCGACTTACTAAATTCTCTTGTTACTGACATATAGTAACTCCTATATTTCTACTTCCACAGAGTATAAGTTTGTATTAGACTCAGATGTTGCTAACTGCATATACGCATAGTTTTTAATAGCAGAAGTCAACTCTGCTTTGTTTCCATGAACTATAAATGTTGAAACTCTACTCCCAGCTTCGTTAGTTACATTCTGTATATTTGAATATACAGCAGGTATAAGCCAAGGTCTTGGTGGTGCTCCTTTTACAGTTTCTCTGAAATATACATTTCCTAGTATATCTTTAAATACCATAACTTTGCTACGCCTAGCTCTGCGTTGTGGTATTCCAAACTCTATAAACCTACCATATGCAAGTGGTGTTCCTACAAGGACTGCTGCTGTATTCGTAGGAACGCTTATTCCAAATATAGACCTTCCACCTAAATATTCCGAATGAACACTTCTATACAACTCGCCAGTTCTTCCCCATTTAGCACTGTTTGGATATCTTTGCATTTGAATTTCTATATTTCTTCTAGCAGCAGGAACTATATACTGGTCAACTGCTTTCTTTAACAATGCTTTATGTTTGCTTTTCCTACTAGCTCTATACATCATGTCGCTTAATACTTTACGCATAAACTTCCAGTTGTCTTTATAGTAAACTTTTACTGCAAAGCTTGATGGGTGCATAAAGTCAATATTTTTCAGATTAAACATAATTTAACAAACTCCTATGTCATTTGTTCAACTGTCATCTTCCAAAACCTATAATTGCCACTTGCGTCTTTTTGTGGATCCATTTGCAAAATTTCCCACCTCTCTATTTCATTTCTGTCGTTTAGCTTTTCCAAAAACATACCTTTCTTTATATTCGGGTCGTATTCACCTAACACTATATAAACTAACTTTTCTCCTAACCCTTGCGGTCTTGGTGACCATCTGGTTTCTGCAAAACTCAAATACCCAGTTAACTCAACACTTGATCTACAAAACCTGCATTTGTAGTTGTTGTTTATTATACTTGTCACTAGCTTTACACCGCCATAGCCGTCAGGAACATTTTCCTGACGCATTACAACTTTAACTATTTCGTAAAGCCCTCCTATCATACTACACCTAAGTCTATCTTACGCATTACATAAGGTCTAATTAGCACATCTATTATAGCCCAACCAGTATATATAGGTATTTCTTTACCGTAGCGTCTTTCCCAACCTGGCATTGCTATATATTGATAATCAGACCATTTCTCTTGCATTACCATTATAGACTTTATATAACCTGGTCTTATTTTGTCCCTTGCCAAATACACACAAGCAAGCTTTATAGGATGCGGACAACTTCCATGTCCGAACTTACCTTCAATCCTATAGTTAGCTTGCCCTTTTGTCCAAGTTCCTGGAGTTGTTATTATAGTCCTAATAGTATCTGCTCCTATGCTTATGTCTATTCTATGCTTGTCGCCTTCTGGTATATAATAAGTGTCAGAGTCTATAGTAGAAACAGAACTACTACTCCAGCTAACAGTAGGGTCTGTTCTTTCTTTTATACTTGTAATAGACAAAATAGGTAATGTTGTATATGGAAACAAAAACAAACTTTCTGTTCCAGTTCCGTCAACTTCTAATACTTTGTCAACTCCGCCGTCTGTAAAGTTGTTCTTTGTAATGTCATTTATATATTCTTCTACTTCTGATATTATAGTAGATATGTCACTAGACTGGTATGCAGGCGGTATTGAAAATTGGTCGCCAAGCCCTTCTATGTCCTTTCTTGTAATATACGACATATGTGCATACTCCTTTTGTAATTATATTTTATTATACGAAGTAGTTTGTGAAAGGTAGTTCTATATGAAATGCCCTCTACAACCACTCTTGTTGTCAAAGTCTGGAAACCAAGTTATAGGAGTTTTTTCGTTGTATATTTCTAGCTTTTCAAAAGTCCAGGGTTGCGGTCCTTTTCGTTTAGCCCAATGAGCCATTCTATATATTCCTTCCCAAATACCTACCTTTTCTTCATAACCAAGTAAAGAGACAGATTTCTCGTATGTGCAATAAGCATGTTTAACTTCTCTAGGTCGGTTTTTAAGATGTATTATTTTCCAACTTTTTTCTCCCATTGCTTCAATAACTATTTCTGCTAATTTATTTATAGTAATATGATATATACCACCAATGTTTATTATATGCCCGTCTGTAACTTCTTCTATACACTTACAATAGCAGTCTAAACTGTCAGCTATGTAACTAAATGCTCTTGTTTGTTCACCATCTCCATATATGTAGATAGGCTCGTTTCTCATAATTCTATTCATAAATATTGCTACTACATTTCTGTATAAGTCTGACAACGACTGATTCTCGCCTGCGACGTTGTGGGGTCGAATGATAGTATACCTAAACCCATAGACATCTGAAAGAATTTCTGTATTTCTTTCCATAGCTGCTTTAGCTACTGCGTAGATGTCTTCTGGTTTTCTTTCGAAAGTTTCGTCAAATGGAGGTTCTTGGTTTCCATATACAGACATAGACGAAAAGAGGACTACTTTCTTTAACTTCTTTGTCTTTATGCAAGCAGTTAACACATTCATATAGGCATTTAGGTTGTTCTCTGTCATAAGAATAGGCGAAAACTGGCTTGCTCCTTCTCTTGCAGTTGCCGCTAAGTGAAACAAATATTCAGGTTTTACATACTGAATGTAGTCCTCTACATAACTTCTGTTTCTTAAGTCTAATACTGTAAACCTTTGTTTGTTGTGGTCTATATTTTCTTTGTCCCCGTGCTGCATATTGTCTACACCATAGACTTCATAGCCAAGTTCTGCTAGTCTATGAGCTACCCAACTACCCATAAAACCTGCACTTCCAGTAACAAGTATTCTATTTGAATGTGTCATTGTATATCCTCCTCTCTGTCAGAGTTGACTTGTTTCTTTCCTGCTTTTATCTGTTTAGCTTCACATTCGTTGCAGTATTCTTTCCATTCTTCTCCTATTGAATACCAAAATATTTTGTTGCAACCTTTGCAAATTTTTCCAAATTTCATTACAGTAGACATCTGTCACCTACCTTGTGTTTCTAAATGCCATAATTCAAGAAGCCTTGTGTCGTCTATTCTAAAGTCACTGTCTTTATACGTATAGTTACAGAATTTGCAGAAAGACTCTCTGTAAATTCTACTTAATGTATTAAAACCCGACGAATATAAAGGATTTCTGCAAACAGGACATCTTAACATTTCTTTAAACAAATTTGACCACCCATATATGTCAATTGTATATGGCTTATACATTTTTTCATAATGTGCTTCGTAGTCAACAAAACCTTTTCTAATTGTTATGTCTATGTCATATTTGTTCTTTCGGGTGTCAAAATTTAGCAACTTGCTATATGTGTCTGAACAAACAGTTTTAGTTATATGATACAACTCACCTTTTGCAGGTAAGTTTGTTTCTTCTATTGAATAGTCTTTAACTTGTGTAATAATTGTCAGTAAACCACCAGGTTTCAATACACGCAACCACTCTCTTATAGAGAATGGTATATTTGCTACCTGTTCTAATACATAGTGAACAAATACAATTCCAAAAAACTCATTAGCTATTGGTAGTCTTTCATATCTTGACAAAATGTCACAGTCAGTGTCTTTGTTTTCGTCTATATGTCTTTCATTTTTTAAAACTAACGCTTTTCCACCAAAAGACGGAGGTTTGTTGCCAATTGTTAGAATATACCCACTTATAGGAACATATTTGTCTAATGTTTCTACTAATATATTTGTCTGCAATGTAGGTAAATCCAATCCATTCATCTTCAATCCTTTTGTTAAAATTTATATGTAAACTTAAACCAAAAATACTTCTTGTTCTTGTCTACATTTTCAGCCCAACGCATGTAAGCAATTGGGTTTTCTAAAGCTCTATAAAACGGAACGTGTGAATATCCAAATGTTGTATGTTTATATACAAGAGTTCCTGTTTTAAGCAGTTTTTGTAAAAAACTTACTTTTTTTTACCCCAACTCTCATTCATAGCTTTTACAGCAGCTTCAATTGCAACTTCTATGTCTTTGTCGCTAACTACTTCTCTGCCAAGTCCTATTTTTTCTGTAAAGTCGTCTACTTTGTCTTCCAATACTTCAACAGCTTTCTCAAACTTTTCTGTTCCTTTAAGTTTTTTATACTTTTGTTCTACATAGAGAACTACCTCTGTTGCAGCTGAAGAAATAAATGCTCGTAGTGCTACATTTTGAATGTCTGCTATTTTAGTTTTAACAAGTTGAATTCCAACACTTACCAACTTTGACACTACATAAGCTAACAAACTTCCTACAACTGGAACAAAAAATGTGTTAATTAATTCTTTTAAAAAGTCCATACGCCCTCCTTTGTTTAGGTTCCATTAATATAGTTTATCTAATAATTTATCCTATAAAGCAAACTTTTATCCCCGCTTCTAACTACTACATACATAGTGTCGTTTGAAATACAAACGCCTTTAGTTCCCCACTTTCTATTAGCCCCGTTTGTAGGTATTCTTACAACAACTTCCCACTCGTCGTCTTCAACGTCTGTAAGTTGATATACATAAGCAAAACCGTCTTCATAACCGCCGCAGAACAAATGCCCGTCAGAATCAGTCCAAAACTTGCTTATTTCTCCATAAGGTTTAAATGTTCTTATAGTGCAGTCGTTATCTTCTGTAAGCTTTACAATAGTTTGTGGGTTCCAAGTGCCTATAAAAAGACAGTCTTCCCAAACAATTCCACATATAGCAGCCCCTATAGGCATTGCAAACTGGTCATTTACATTTTGCTTTACGTCATATCCTACTACTGGTGTCCAAGTTCCGTCTATATTCAGTTTATACACATTTCCAGTATTAGGTTGTTTGTAAGCATTTGTAGGACTTGTTCCTATATACCAAGTTCTTCTCCATCTTTCACCAAACCATACAATTCTGTTTACTCCATCAAACCCTACAACTGTTGGTATTCCAATAAGGTTAGTTCCTATTTGGTCATACATATTAGTCCTAGTTCTTAAATACGACCAACCCATTATACATCTTCCGTCTGCTGTCCTATTTCCAAGAACTCCCCAACCATGTGAAGCAAACTTTCTCATCTTTCTAATATTTCTTCCGTCGTCTGTCCTAAACCAAGTAGGTGGTTGTTCTGTAGTAAAGTTTAATGCTCCATCTATTCCTTCCCAAACTCTGTAGAAACTCTCATATTTACCACTTACAGGTATAACTTCAAGTTTGTTAGAAGATATGTCATATTTATACAACTTTCCACTTGAATAGTGTAAATACGGAGTTAACCAAACTCTGCCTCTCCAATAACATATGTCTGTTATATATTCGTTTACTGAAGCTACTTGTCGAATTGAAGAAACGTCAATTTCTTGTAATGTTTTGTCTTTACAACCTATTATAAAAACAACTAATACAAACAACAAACATAACTTTTTCATATATAGCTCCTTATATTAAGTCTTTCTGACTAAAAGTTCTTTTAGTTAAATTTTCTATGTCTTCAAGCCTAACATTTCCAGCTTCTAACAACTTAAACCATTTGCCTTCGTTAGCTGCTTGTTTTACTTCTGTCCAAGTTTCCAAATGTTCTTTTTCTACATAGCCCTGTTCGTTGTCTGCATAAGTAATAAATTTTACTCTTGCTGGTGGAATCTTTCTCATAAATCTATAGTGTGGATTGTATGGGTCGTCAGGTGTTATGTCTCCATACCATTTCTTCATATAATTCTTGCGACTGTTCAACATAGTTTCTTGTGCTTTAAGTTCAGGGTTGTGTGCAAATGTATAACTCCAAATGTGGTATATGTAAGGATATGGAAGTGCATAACTTACATAACCACGCATAGCACATTCCGTTCCATAGTCTATTTCTTCATAAAAACTTCTATAATTGCTTTCGTCAAAACCACCAATTTCTTTCAACAAACTCGTCCTTGTAGCAAAACACATACCTGCTGGTGCCATTACTCTTCCTGGAAGACTGTCCGTAGGTTCTTGGAAACTATGAGGCTGACAAGTAAGTTTCTTTCTTGTTATTGGGTCAACTATTTCTACCATAAACTCTTCTTGATGTTCTACAAGAGCTGGAACAAGAACTGGTCTTATGTAATAAGAAGGAAGTGAGCAAGCTCCGCAATGAGGATTGTTTTCTATAAAATACACCAATGAACGAAGCCAGTTTCTTGTAACCAAAAGGTCGTTGTTGAGAATTACAGAAATTTCACTGTCGAAAAATCTCCACAAATGATTCCAAGTAGCTACTATACCCTGGTTTTCCATATGCTCTGTAAGATATAAGTTTTTGTGCCAGTCTTGTTGTTGTTTTATTATATGTCTTAACCCGAGTTTGTATTGTTCTTTACTCCCATCGTCACATACAACAATTCCTACATTTTCCATTGGATATTTTGTGTAATACCTAATAGTTGTCAGTAGAGAATTGACAAGTTCAAAGTCGTTGTAAGTGCTAATGCAAACAGCTACTTTTACTTTTGGTCTTTGTTCTTCCATAAAAGTCACCTTCCTTTCAATAGAGTTTTGTATAAGTCTAAATGCTTTTGTGCAATTTTGTCAGGAGTAGTTTTATTTACTAATGTCATTGCTCTAACTATTGCATTTTTCATCTTATTTTTGTCTTTGTAAGCATATAACAATTTGTCTGCTAAAGCTTTAGGATCATTCATTTTAAACTTCAATGCAGCTTTGTCTAAATCTTCAAACATAGTGCTATTGCTACAAAGACAAAGCCTCTTAGAAGCAAGCCCTGTCCTTACAGCAGCAGAAGCTGAATAGTGAGTGTCTACCAAATACGGATATAAAATAACATTTGACGCATATAAGTATGTCATTACGTCTTCCATAGACAAATAATTTGTGTTTATCAAAACTCTGTCTTTGTATTTGTTAGCTTTTGACCTTACTTCTACATAGTATTGGTTTTTTCTGTCTGCATGTCCTACAATTATCAAGTTCCATTCTGACAAATATTTCAATGCGTCAACTGCAATATGATACCCTTTATGTCTATGAAAGAACCCGTGACAAGTCATATACTTTTTGTCTAATGGAAGACCTAGTTTCTTTCTTGCTTCTTCTATTGGTATTTCGTCTCTTTTTATACAAGGCAAAGGTATATGAACTAAGTCATATGTCCCAAACAACGCAGTCTTTTTTAAGACAGCTCCGTTAGCTACAACTTGTTTGTCTACAACCATAGCAACTCTGTCAAAAAAACCAAGCCCTACAAAATAAGTATGATATGTAATAACAGTCTTTATTCCAAGAGACCTAACTTTTTCTAAAAACTTTATGAAAGCTTCTATGTCTTTTACAAAAGAAAACTCATGTTGTATATGTAAAATGTTTATGTCATATTCTTTCAGCAAGTCAAGCACTCTGGTATAGTCACTACTTTTTCTAGACCAACATCTAAATACATACTGTTCGTCTTCTCTAATAGGCGGCTTGTCAGTAGGAGCAAGAACTATAAGCCTTACTCCTTGCTTTACAAGTTCGTCAACATACCACTTTGTGTTTTCAGCAATCCCACACTTTTCGTTGTATGTAGTCATTATTGCAACTCTTACAGTAGTGTCAACAATAGGAACCTCTATGTCTGGAAACACTCTTTTAGTTCTTTCCATCAAAGCCTCAAAGCTATAATGTTTCATAGCCCAAGTTTTTGTCTTGGCTAACCACTTGTCTAAATCCAGTCTGTTTATTCCTGCTTTAATGTTAACAGCCGCTTTTGCAGCATTCGTAGTGTCCATATACATAACATGCGACTTGTAATTTTGTTTAAATATTGGTAAGTTTGAGCAAAAAACAGGAGTCTTTAAAACCATAGCTTCTATTGGAGTCATTCCAAAACCCTCAAATTTAGTCGGAACTATCATACAGTCAGACATAGCAATATGTTTAAACTTGTCCACGTCGCTTACATTTTCCAACGCTTTTATTTTTAAACCAGACGGTTCGTATTTTCTTTTTAAATATTCAGCTTTATACCCAATTATTACAACAGGTTTGTCTATGTTAAGTTTTTGGACAGTTTCAAAAAAGAACGGAAAGTTCTTATAGTCTTTATACATAGATATGTATATAGCTCCATAATAGCGTTTACCCGCTCTTCTGCCTATGTTGGTATATTCAGAAACCCTTGTATTGCACGCTGGCTCAATTGCTACAACGTTTTTGTCCTTGAATCTGGAATCCCATTCATACATCTTCTCAACGCCTAACTGCGAAAGTGTTATTATGTAGTCTGACTTCAACAAAGCCTCTTTGTAAGCCTTCCAGAAAGACTCGTTTGCATCGTCCCCTTTTCTATACTCTCTTATATAATTTGGTGTTTCATATACAAAGTTTACAACTTTAGCCTTTGGGCAATATGTGTCTCTATACGCAACTGCTGTAATTCCAGTATGATAAGGCTCACCAACTATGTAGTCAAACTCATGTATAAATTTGTTTATGTCTAAACTTTCGTCAATTATTGTAGTAAAATTTCCATTAAACATTGAGTTGTCAAAGTCCAAATAGAAAGGGGGAACTCTATTAGTATATGCCCATATGTTAAAACCTCTTTCTGCTAACGCTTTCATTACAGACCAACCATAATACCTACCGCCACTATACACAACTTCACTTTCAGTTATATATAAAACTCTTGTCCCTTTAACTCCACTGACAACTATGTCTTGAAGCTTCATGTCTTTCGGACCTTGTCTATTTCTATATACATTCACTTTCTCTGTCAAGTCAGGTCCTACTTCTGCTACAATGTTGTCAGGAAGCCTATGTTTTCTAAAAGAAATTAAGTCATGTTGCTCTATTGTTTTTAATACATCTGGAACTTTAATAAAGCTCATACATAAAGCATTTTCTTGCAAATTAGGACATTTAGACCTGCGTAAGAAAAAACAAGGAGCTAATGAACAACCTTTGCTAATTATATGAACTTGTTTGTTCTTATACATAGAACTTACTATTTCAGGTGAAGTGCTTCCCCATAGACATACCATAGGAACATTCAAGACACCTGCTAAATGAAGCATTCCAGTGTCAGTCGTTACTAAGAAAGCAGAATTTTTTAATACAGAAGCTACTTTGTCTAACGAAAAAGTTGTTATGCTGTATATACCTACAGACTCGTCTGACAAAGCAAAGTCATATTTGCTGCCTACAAATACAACTTTTTTATTTGAATTAGTTGTTATGTAATATGCTAAACTTTTCCACTTTACATTACTCCACTTTCTCAAAATACTACTTCCACCAGCATGCAATACTACATATTCACCTTTATACAGCCGCAAAGCGTCTAAATAAGCACTCACTTCATTTTCTGGAAGCAAAGTATAGTCCAATTGGGGTGGTTCTATAACCATGTTTTTTAAAAAAGCAGCTTCGTATTTTTCTATAAGAAACCTTTTATGTAACTCATAGTAGTTTATATGTTTTCTTTGAGAGTTGTCTTCCACAACACCAGTCAAGTCAACTATAATGTCGTAGTTGCATATAGTTGAAAGACTTCTACTATCTCTGTAATATACCAAGCTGTCAACTGTAGGAAACAACCTTGCAACAGGAAACTGCCAGTCTTGACAAGCTAATGAAATGTAAGCAGTTGGAAACTTTTTCTTTATAGCTTCTATAGCTCCTATAGCTATTATAATGTCACCAAAACCACCATTTCGCTTAATCAAAATGCGTTTGTCTGACAAGTCTATACCCAATGTATTCGCAGGCAGTTTCCCTGAAGGTAGAAAGTGCGGTGCTTTGTATATTTCAGGAACTTCTGAATAGTCTCTATACCATAGAAAATAACCAGTCTGTTTCAAGTAAGCTTCGTCTTCTTCTGGCGGTTCGGTAGGAACAAACTGTTTATATTCTATAGCCTTGTATTTGTATTGTTTAAACTTTACAAGAACTACAACACCCATTATTTACCTGTCGTATTACTTTTCTTCTTAGGCGTCCTTTTAACTTTGTCAGTTGTTCCTACTTTGTTATAATACCTTGCTTTTAACATAGCAAACACTTCTTTCTCAGTAGCTTCTGGCATTTTCTTAAAAATGGCAATGCTCTTATTTGCTAAGTCTTCTACGACAGGTTTTGGAAACCTCGCTCCGTAAAGCATTTTTATAAGTTTAGCTCTTTTTTCTAATATCGTCTTTGTTTGTTCTGTTTCTTGAATTTGTTTTTCTTCTTCTTTGCCGTCAATGTCTACATCAACCTTACTGTCTTCAGAGTCTTCTTCATACACACCGTTTTCGTCTATCACTACCGAAGTAACTTTTTCTTCGTCTAGCTTGTTCATTTTCAGTTTTTTAAGTTGTTCTCGCATAATCTCATACTTTTTCTGTTTCTCTTCTTTTGTCAATGCTTTAGCTTCTGCATTTTTCTGCTCTTGTAGTATGTGTGTAGGAACTTCTTTACCTTTTTCTGGAACATAGTGGAAATACCCAGTGTGTCTAAGTCTTTCCTCTACTTCAAAAGGCAGGTTGTAGACAGGTTTTCCTTTTTCAAAGACAAAATTGTAGAGAGTGTCTCTGTAAACATACTTGGGGAACCTTATTAAGACAAGACCCATTTGAATCCTCCTTTAATGTTAATCGTTAATACTTAATATTTAATTTTATAAGTATAGGGCGGCTTTGTCAAGCCACCCTATACTTACTCTAAAAGTTAACCACTGTAAGCTGTTGAAGAATCGCAACTGATACTTCTTGCTTTTGCTATTCCATCTAAGTTAGGTATTTCAAAATCAAGTCTCATATAAATTGTAACTTCTGTTTTACCTTTTCTCGGTCTGAAGTCATAGTGGAATGTAATCTTACGTCTTACAAAGAGAATCATGTTGTCTTTCGGATCTGCAAGCAACATAAATGTTCCGTCAGTTGCAGCAGTTCCTATTGTCAAGTCTTCAGGAAGATAAGGACACTCTTCCATTATAATACCAAACGGTTTAAGCACAATGTCACCAGTCCAACCAGAGTCGCCACCTGGAGTAGCTCTGTTAGCATAAGCATACTGCATGTCTTCGCTAACATTTGTGCTAACCAGCCATCTGTAGTTTTTCTTATAACCTTTTGTCTTATACTTTTTAGGAAGTTTAGCAAGCAAGTCTTTGAAAAGAAGCAAGCTTACTCCCGTTCCGTTAGCGTCTACAATGTTAGGACAAGACTGTGTCTTAATATGTATTCCGTCAAATGTTCTAAGAAGTTTCTCTTCTGCTGTAGAAGTTCCTAAGCTGTCGTCACCTTCCCATACAAGTTTTGCAAGGTCGTTAGAAATAGCTTTGGAAAAACCATTAACTAATGTTTTCTTAAAGTTTTTACCTTCAATGTTGTCTTCTTCTGCTTCAGTTGTTAAATCAAAACATGCTACAACTGTCTGGCAGTCATAGTTTACCGAAGAAACATTCGGAGAGGAAGTTTCAGTTTCTTCTACACCTTCAGAACCTTGTTTGCGTAATACATGTGTAGTTATGTTTATTTTGTCAATCTGACCTTTTGCGTTGTCAACTTTCTTAGTTGTAATCAAGTTTAAGATTCTTTGATTTTCTACAATCAAGTCAATGAACTTGTCAGCTTGAGCTCTATTTAGCACACCTGTCCCTAATGCAGAAGTGTCTATCTGAGACTTCTGCATTATTTCTGCTCTTTTTTTCTTTAATACAAACATAGCGTCGTCTCCTTTCGTTTAATACATAATGTCCCCACCGCTTAAGTTTTCAGGGAAAATTCCATCCCAGAAACTTTCTTCGTCAAGTTTGTCGTAGTCTTTGTCCAAGTCAAAGTGAGAAACTCCCTTAGAAGCTATTTTCATAGAACCCAATTTGTCAACAGCTTGAGAAAACTTCTCAATTGCAGTTTCTAAACTTTTCAATTCAACTGTTGACGTCTGTAGTTTCCCTGACATAACTTCTTCAAGTTTGTCAGCAAGCAATTGTTTTACGTCTTCAATAGTCAATTTGTCATCTTTCTTTTCTTTAATGTCTTTGTCTGTATCACTAGAAGATTTAAGCTCTTCTTTAAGTTCTTTGACAATTTCTTCTTTAAGCTTTTTAATTAACTCGTCAACATCAATTTTGTCTTTGTCAGAAGAAGCTTTTTCATCACTCTTAGCAGTATTGTCATCCTTTGCTTTTGTGTCATCTATGCTGTCAGAAGTCTGTTGTTCAGTGTAGTCAGCTTCTTTAACTATAGAAAGTTCTACGTCTTCTCCTTTCTCAGAAACGACTATGACATGTTTTTCTTCCTGACCAACCAACTCATTTAGAAGTTCCAAGTGTTTTGCATATTCGTCGTCGTCCATTGCGTCTAAGAACTCCCCATATTTCACTTCGTCAGCAATTCTCAACGGAGAGTCGCTAACTAAGTCTTTTATTTGCGACAATCTGTTCACGGCTTTGTCCTCCTTTTTTACATTTTGACTTTTAACAACCGTCCATTCAACACTCTTACCTATTAAGTCTTCAATCTCTTTTTCCTCAATATTTAAGTTAGACTTTAAATGCTCTACAAAAGAATAATAAGACATCTGCTTAAATTCAGGGGGTTTCTTGTCCATCTTTTTATAATATTTTACCAAGTGGTTGTATGCTTTTTTCTTCTCATTGGAAGGTATGTCTACACCACCTCTTGCTCCAAGCAATACTCCCATAGCTGCCATAATACCTCTTGGAACAGCTTTTATTCTACCGTTTATTTTTTTAGCTATAGGCAATTTATACCCAGCTTTTGTGTCAGCTTTCTCAGGGTTATAGTATATGTGAACTCTTCTATACGTAGCCCAGTCTTTCTTTTCACCCTTACCTAATAAAGCATTCTGGTCAGCCGTAGTAAACGACCAACGCATGTCCATAGGAGCTAATGGAAAGTCCTGAAATGGAACAATAGACTTAGACATATTAGCTTGCTGAGAGTCTATATACTTCTTTACATTAGTTATGTCTATTTTGTGGAAATGTTCAGTTCCATTTGAAGACGCATTTGTTACAGCCATGTCTATAGAACAATTTATAGAATGCTCGTGTTGGTCAACATTTCCTCTGGTAATAAGAGTTTTACCTACCAATGTATTGTCTTCTGTTAGGAAGACTTCAGCCACGTGCATATGTCCTTCACTTTCTTCAAGAATACACATAAAGGACTTCTGTCCAGGTCCAGGTCTACCGACTCTTCTCATTTGACCACCACATTTTTTACATTTCAAATCTTTACAATGTTTGTCAGAAACTTCTCTATAGCCACATTCTATACATTCACATTCATATTGTTCTTTCTTTTCTTTTGCTGTTTGAGTCATTATGCTATTGTCTTTAGAAAACAAAGACTTAGCTACTGAAAACACAGCTTTTTCATTAGCAGGAACAAATACTACGCTTATTTCAAAAAGGTCTATCTCTTCCGCAACCATTACTATTTTAGGTTCGCCGTCTCTTTCTCTAACCTCTTCTCTTACTTTAACTTTGCCCTGCCAACTGAAAGCATTCAATTCACCTTCTTCTATTAGTTTCCATACTTCGTCAACTGTAATTTTGCACCTTGCCCATAAACCTATGTCTTTTTCAGAAAGGTTTAGTGCTTCAGCTTTTTCTTTAGTTATAAAACCTAATACAGTTTCTTTTTCGTCCAGTGTGTCTATTACAGCAAAAGAACCGTCTTCAGGAAGTTTCTCAAGTCTTGCAATAGTTAAAAATATAGTCCTTCCTACGGGAATTTCGTTGCCGTTCTCGTCTTTCCAAAGACCGTGATTATACCAAACTTGTGGGTTTTGCATATATGTGTCTATTTTAAACGCTTCTGGTGGTATTATATCGTAGTCCCTTTCACTGTCTTTCATAGACACAAAACCTTCAATAATATGCTTTTCTTCGCCTTTAGCCTTTTTGCTTATATAGCAAAAGCCCATCGGCAACCTAAAACTATATACATTGCTTCTTAAAATATCTACAGTCTTCATGGTTGTGTCGGACCTCCT
>Ga0209834_10000722_pt1 | contig 19626 bp, 19 predicted proteins | sample Mar14236cmmetaG_FD_184134 | JGI IMG/M metagenome (GOLD analysis project Ga0209834, IMG submission 184134) | Marine hydrothermal vent microbial communities from Guaymas Basin, Gulf of California to study Microbial Dark Matter (Phase II) - Marker... ...
TCCTTGTGGTTGCCCTTATTTCCTTGTGGTTGCCCTTATTTCCTTGTGGTTGCCCTTATTTCCTTGTGGTTGCCCTTATTTCCTTGTGGTTGCCCTTATGGAGTCACAAAAAAATAATTATTCCTAATGTGATTGTCATGATTGGCGCTGATTTTTTTATTTTGCCACAGAAAAACACGGAAAAACACGGAAAAATTCATTCCGTGGCTTTTGCATTGTCTCAGTTTGAGAGAAAAAACATCACAAGTCATATGAAATATCAAATGTTAAGGTAATTGATTGATATTATTTAAATTTTAGGGTATAAGTTCAGGTGTTTAGCAGTCTCAAGTACTGAGTCTATTTAAAATAGGAAATTTGAAGGTTTATTCAAATGAAAAAGCAAACCACGAGAAAAAATTTTTCCAGATTTACGCCCAAAGAAGCCTTTAAAGCGTTAAAACTCAATGAGTTAATCAGGTGGAAAATTGATTTTCAACCGCTTGAACCAAGTCTATTCTTTCAAACGCGCTTGCAACGACTTGAAAATTTCGATTTGAGTATTTCTGAAAAAGCGAAGGAACTACTCATTGATGCCATTTGTGAAGAAGTTATTCAACAACATCGCCATCTGAAAATCTGGAAAGAAGCCCCTTTACAAAGTGACAAATTGACAGGTTTTGTTGATTACTTAGTGGCAAAAAAAAGAGCCTATTTGGATGCTCCCTTATTGTGCGTAGTTGAAGCCAAAAAAGATAAGTTTGATAAAGGATTAGCGCAATGTCTGGTTGAAATGCAAGCTTGTCAATGGAATAATGAACAATTCTGTCAAAAAATTGAGATTTATGGCATTGTGACTAATGGCGAAGTTTGGAAATTTTATAAACTGAACCTTGATGGACAAGTTTATGAAACCTTGCCTTATGCTTTGAGTGAAACAAGTCATGTTTTAGGGATACTGGATTATGTCTTCCTGAAATGTGAAGAAAATCTCACATAAAAACGTTTTCTTATTTAGTTCCCAAGTTTACAGATTATGGTGTTGGAGTGATCTCGCTTCGCTCGTTACTTCGTTTCGCAAGCTCACTCCAACCTACATTTGTGTAATAGCCATAATTAATGTGAGTGTTGTGGCGAAGGTATTGAGTTATATCCCTTATTATAAATAATCCTTGTAGTTATACTTAATGCGCCTTACCACCTATCAGTTTGAGCCGACGCTTTTTTTTCAACATTCCAGGTTCAAGTTTTTGCGCGCAAAAACTTGAACCTGGAATAGAGGACACAGAGTACCACAGAGTACCACAGAGAATATTTGAGTTTTAATGATATTGTGATATAAAGTACGATGTAAATGTGTGTGTTTTTGAATCCAAATTAGCAAACTGATAGGTGGTAAGACTTAATGCGCTATAATACTGGCATGGCTTTGTACGAACGACCTATTTTTTGGAGAACACATTGGGATGTCTGATTGTCTAATTATCGGTGGTGGTGTGAGTGGCCTATTGACGGCCCTGCAACTGCATGAAGCCGGTTTAAAAGTGACGCTGATTGAACAAGGCCAAATTGGGCAAGAATCTTCTTGGGCCGGAGGCGGTATTCTATCCCCCCTTTACCCTTGGCGTTTTTCAGAACCTGTGACGGCTTTAGCACGTTGGAGCCAAGCACATTATCCAGCGTTTATTCATGATCTTTTTGAACGTACTGGCATTGATCCTGAATATACTCGCAATGGTTTATTGATTCTCGATACTGAGGAATACGCGCAAGCGCGTAGTTGGGCGGATGAGGAAGGGAGCCATTTAAAGTTACTCAATCAGGCCACTTTGCACGATTGTGAGCCTGAATTAGGTGATCATAATGAGGCCTTGTGGTGGCCTGATATCGCTCAAATACGCAATCCTCGCTTGATCAGAGCTTTGAAACAGGCCTTGGTATTAGCAGGGATCACCTTGTTAGAGCAACAAACAGTACAGGCTTTACGGTTTCAAGCTGATAAAATCAGGGGTGTTGATATTCAAGCTGAAGGTTTTATTAAAGCCGAGCGGGTTGTCGTGACAGCAGGGGCATGGAGTGGTCGTTTACTGAATACGGTAGGTACCCCTTTAGCTGTTGATCCGGTGCGCGGACAAATGATCTTATTTATGACTCAACCTGGTTTGGTTTCGCGTATCGTTTTGGCGAATGAGCGCTACGTGATTCCCCGTCGTGATGGTTGTGTACTGGTGGGTAGCACGGTGGAACATGTTGGCTTTAACAAAACGACGACTAATGCTGCTTTGCAAAACTTGAAGTATGCCGCTTATGACTTGATACCCCGCTTAGCGGATTATACGGTGCAAAGACATTGGGCCGGATTGCGTCCAGGTTCTCCCAATGGGGTGCCTTATATTGGCAAACATCCTGACATTGAGGGGTTATATCTCAATACTGGACATTTTCGTAATGGCATTGTATTGGGTTTAGCATCGGCGCATTTGTTGACTGATATTATTGTTGAACGTTCGCCTATTTTAGAGCCTTCTAGGTATGCGTTGAAAATTGCGATTTGATCTATAGATGTTTAGAAAAATAATTTGAGGGCGAAAATGTATTTGAGGTTTGCCCCTTACCACCTATTAGTTTGGCTAAGGCGCTTTTCAACACAGAGAACACAGAGTACCACAGAGTACCACAGAGAATAAGTAATTCACTTAGGAATGTGCATGAAATAACTTAGTCAACTTTTTTTCAATCCACTAATGAGCAAACTGATAGGTGGTAAGAGGTTTGCCCTTTTGAAAATGTGTATAACGATGAACAATAATGTGTAACATGCAACAGATGACCAGTGCTGCTACTAGCCTTAATCAAGTTAATCCCGGTATTAAGGCTATATTACCTCATCTGGTTGGCTTAACGGTTCTTGATATCGGTGGCGGTAAGTATGATACCAATAAAATCTACGCGGCCGGGTTGGGGGTTAAATTGTTTATTTATGATAAATATAACCGTTCTGATGACGAAAATCGGCAAGCCTTGGCTTGTGATCCTGATACCATTGTTTGTAATAATGTTTTAAATGTCATTGATGATGGGCAAGCTATGCGTAATTTGATGGCTTTATGTGCCTCCTACCAAGTGCCTTGTTATTTCACAATGTATGAGGGCAATAAATCTGGGATAAGCGGCCCTTCAAAAAAGGGCTGTTGGCAACGTAATTGGAAAGTGGCTGATTATGTGCCGATTTTAAAAAAATATTTCAGTCATGTGGTTTGCAAAGGGCATATCATTCATTGCCAGTAATTTTAATGGTGTTTTAAGGCGGTTTGGACTACTTTTTTTCACGAGTTTTTTCAATAAGCGATTCAGTTTCCTCTATCTGTTGTTTCAAGTCTGCAATTTCTTCCTCCTTTTCAGCCAATTTCTTTCGTAAAATGACATTTCACGCAAAAGTTTTTGCGCGCAAAAACTGTATTTAGCTTCGCTGGCCTTCGGCTCACGCAAAAGTTGCCTGCAACTTTTGCGTGAAATTTCACGCAAAATAGATATTTTTTAGAATTTCGACGCTGATATAGCCGTTTCACAATATTTATAATAATTAATATTCTAATAATGCGGTGAAGCACTGATCTCGCACGGTATATATTTAAGATATCTTGGATTTTGACAAACAACAAAAAGTAACTCGTTTTTGAAACCTTCAAATATTTAGCGATTAACAAAAATCGCGTCAAAGCCAACATGGGGAGAATAATAATAAATAATTCTAGCCAATGTGTTATTAGGTAGTGAAAGCGTTTTGGTGCAATGGAAATCAGGATCGTAAATTCAGTCACAAACAATCCCCAAATTAAGGCATTACCCAAATTCGTCATCATATACAACAAGCCGTATGTATAGATTGTCTCAGAGAAAAAAATTTCAGTAATCCAAAACGGTATCATAAACAAGGAGATAAAAAGAATTTCACGCTTTCACGCTAAAGTTTCGCGAAGCGAAACTTTAGCGTGAAAAGTTGCGCGCAACTTTTGCGTGAAATGGATATAAGAATTGTTTTTCAATGCGCTTATATAATGCTTTATTGACTAATTGCCAACGATCGTTCCACCAAATAGAGTTTTGCTCATAACAACGCCTTGCGGCAAGACGCAAGGGCGGTATCAATGTGATCAGAAACAGATTGAGGTAACTTTTCCAAGTTTTGTGACGACAAAAAATTAAATTTCACGCTTTCACGCTAAAGTTTCGCGAAGCGAAACTTTAGCGTGAAAAGTTGCGCGCAACTTTTGCGTGAAATAGATAAGCCTTTCTAAAAAAAATAGCGGCCACAGTATCCACAACACAGTCACTATCTGCCGTGAAAAAAGTAGCCGATCTAGTCCATTATCTATTTGTAAGTATTGAATAATAATAGCCACTAACGATAAAAAAAGTATCGTTAAATAAAACATGACTTTGGCAATGAGATGTTCAATAGATTGATAGAATTGGCTCATTTTGTGTTATCAGTTATCAGTAGATATGAAAATCTGTTCATGTTTCAATAGTTCATACGTTCATTATTATAAATTTTTTGCGTGAAACGCACTCCAATGCCATCGCAAAATAACATGCACTCCATCGCAAAATAACAGGCATTCCAATGCTGCAAGCAAAATAACAGGCATTCCAATTAGGGCGCAAAATAACAGGCATTCCAATTAATCTGGCCTTCAAAATTTTTGGGCCCTTTTTGAAAATTAATTATTTGAACATCTATAAATAATCATTAAAATTCATAACTTATGAACGCCTGAACTTTTAAACACCTAAAGGCCTTTACTAATGAGTGCGTTAAGTATTAAAATGCGCGGTTCGCCATTTTTCTTTACCCTTTAACAAAATAATAAGGAGGTTGCGCTTTCAATGCCTCATGTTCGTGTCAGAGAAAATGAACCTTTTGAAATTGCTATTCGCCGTTTTAAACGTGCCTGTGAAAAAGCTGGGATTTTAGCTGAAGTCCATCGTCGTGAATTTTATGAAAAACCGACTACCATTCGCAAACGGAAAGCTGCCGCTGCTGTCAAGCGACAGATGAAAAAAGTCTATCGCAACACTTTACATCAAAGACGTCCACCGTTAAGAAGGATTGGTTAATGAGTTTTGCCCGCCTTCACAGGTGGGTATGCCTTTAAAATCATAAAATAGTTGAGTTCAAAACAGAGTGGTGTGGCAGTCCATTCTGTCACTCACAAAATCGTTATTAAAGAATTAAAGCCTACTGGTTAATGAGAAAAACACTATGTCTGAATCTCTTAAACAAAGCATTACTGACGACATGAAGTCGGCTATGCGTGCTAAAGAAAAACAGCGTTTAGGTGTCATACGTTTGATTCAAGCAGCGATTAAACAACAAGAAGTTGATGAACGTATCAGTTTGGATGATACGCAAGTCATAGCCGTGTTGGATAAAATGCTCAAACAACGGCGCGATTCTTTGGCGCAATACGAAAAGGCAGGCCGTCAAGATTTAGCAGATCAAGAAGCCTTTGAAATCGAAGTCATACAAGAATATATGCCAACACCATTGAGCGAAGCTGAACTGACAGATTTGATTGAAAAGGCTATAAAAGAAACGGGAGCCAATTCAATCAAAGGCTTAGGTAAAGTTATGGGATATCTCAAACCAAAAGTACAAGGGCGGGCCGATATGAAGGCACTCAGTGCGTCTTTAAAACAACAACTATCCGGTGAATAGTTATCAAATTGAACTTCATGGCTAGTACAGCGTCATATCTAAATTTTAGGGCAACTATTGATAAGTATGTTTAATAAACAACAAGTTAAGAGCGCATCAACCCTACAATTAGTTTTGACAAAGCACTAGCAGCCTGTCGGATTAATCAACTAACTCATTGATTATTATCGCTTTGACAATAATCATAAATGTTATACAAAACAATGACTTAAGTGGTATTCTCCGACAGGCTGCTAGCTCCATTTTTATTCATTAAGGTTTTTCCTTAAGTTTTTTCCTGATAGACTTTTGGCCTCTTTTTATGTTATTAATATCATGCCTGTGGGACTTTGGCGCGATTTCCGCATTAGTCCTGGTTATACTAAACCGCAATCTCGCGTCATCCATTCCCCAGGCTCCCATTTTTATTAAGTCATCCATACCTCCTTGCTGTATTGAATGCCAGAATTGGGGTATGTTTATTATGTTTGCTTTTAACCCATTAAGCGGAATTGACCTATAAAAAATCCGTTTAATTGAGGTTCGATCATCCCTTGTACTCAATAATTAAGGATTATTAATTAATTAATAATTGAGTTCTATTCTCACGCGATTCTGTCTATAACTATTTGTTTTATATCAAAAAAACAGCCTTTTTTGTCCGTGATCGACTTGCTATTTTGACGTACATAGTCTATATGTTAGTAGTATAAACATTTTATTATCTAACTAACTGATATGAGAAAGAGGTGTATGACTTATGAAACATCAACTTTATTTATCTCAACTTTGCTTAGTGATAGGCCTCTTTTTTGGCACTTTCACTTTTGCACAAACTGTAGAAGTGGATTTTAGTCAAATCCACGGCTTTGGCGTGGCATCTGACAGAATACTTATGAATCATATTCTGGTTAGGCAAACGGCTGAAAACGCTGATGGCTTGAAAGCTGAACCTGTGGTTGATGAAATCGGGGTCACTTTTAAGGCTTGTCAATTCGGCTTTGGCGGACGTTTGTTGTACTTGATGCCCGTTGTTTCCCCTGACGAACCCCCTTGTCAGATCGATATCGATTCAAATGTTGATTTGAGTCATAGTCATGCTTTTAGTTTGGGCTTCGATAGAGTGCAAATTGAAAACATTGCTGTGAAAACCTTTGATCATAATGTGCCTGAGGCACATGAAGTGATCGTACCTCAGAATGTCACTTTTCATTTTGATCCAATTACCCTGAATTTGGAACAAATTTTACCGTCTTCCTCAAGAATTGAGATTTCACTTGATTGGGGTAGAACCCGGCTTGAATTGGATGCTCATTTAACCGGGCCTGCTTTTGGCGCATGGGAGTCTTATAATAACGAAAGAGATCGTTTCCATCTGTATTTTGGTAATAAATTTGCCGATGTGGCTGTACTGCATGTCGATGACAATTTTACTAAACCCCAATTTTTAACGCTTTTCCCACCGCCAAACCTTGAGTTCTTAAGAGAAGGGGTTTACCGTTTCACTGTTCATCATTCTGCTGGCCGTGGCAGCATTGCTCAGGCAGATGCCCAAGTACGCCTCAATTTATGGGGAGGTGAACACTCGCTTGGAGAATATCTCTTTGAGCCGCCTTTTCGGGGCCAGGTGAAATCGAAAGATGAGATGGAAAGTTGGATAGTTTTTGAATTGCAGGTGTTTAATGATGGGATAACGCTTGGGCCCACTAAACAAAGCTATGAAGTGAATGTGACTCCCCCAGAGGTACGCCGACAAGGTAGAGATTAAACGAGTACCTTGTTTGGTTAATTTTGTCACTTAATCCAGGGGAATAGAGCAATTTGAAATTCAGTACACCCGAAAACGCTGACAAAGTACTAAGCGTTTATAGAGTTGTAGGCTTGACAAACGTAAAAGATATTTTTAACGCAGTGCCATAAACAGCTATATAAGAAAGCAAAGTATTCAAACATGTCAAAAAAACGATTATTGTTTAATAGGGCAGCTAGTTATCAGCTATCAACAAAATGTACCGTGCGAAAGTTGAGCGCAAGGCTTAACTTTCGCGATAACATCAGTTATCAGTTATCAGTTATCAGTTCCACATTTCACGCGCTTTGTTTCGCTTCGCTTCACCGCGCGCGTGAAATAATGTTTTTGCGCGCAAAAACATTTGCGTGGAAATCAGTTATCAGTTATTCCTCACGCTATAAACTGTTAATAAACTCCTGACTTATTTTTTTGCAAACACTTCGTTTTGATATTGCTGATAAAACAGCAAGGTTTTATGCAGTGCTTTGATGACTGCTCGCGGTGTTATGGTTGCACCTGTGAATTGATCAAAGATACCCCCATCCCGTTTGACTTTCCACCCGCCTTTCTTGGGATTGCTCAAGGAACGTCCATTAAAACCAAAAATCCAATCAGATCGGCGCACTTCGATTTTATCTCCCAATCCCGGCGTTTCTTGATGAGACAGCACACGCACACCCATCAAATTACCTTGATAATCAATACCCACTAATAAACGGATACGTCCGTTATACCCATCCGGTGCCTCTGGCGTGAGAACAGCTGCTATCGGCCGCCCCTCTTTGCGAGCGCGATAAATGGTGACCGGTTCATTGGTGCCCAATAGCGCCTCGTTTTGCATCTCTACACTGTCTTTCAGTAAATCATTATCATAGTGTTCAGGAGGAATCAGCGTATTTAAAATACGCACCAAAGCCGCACGTTCATTCGCTTTAATTTGTTCGTGCGTGATTTCAAAACTGAAAACGACCAACCCTCCTCCGATCACGGCAAAGAGGGTTAATAGACTAGCCGCACGTAGTATTTGCTTTAACATTGTGTGTGAATTGTGTTCGATGCCATTGTCAATGAAAATTAAATTGTGAATTAAAACAAGGGGTTAAATATAGAGAAAAGGGGCAACCACAAGGGATTGTAAAATGGGCAACCACAAGGGATTGTAAAATGGGCAACCACAAGGGATTGTAAAATGGGCAACCACAAGGGATTGCCCCTACTAATGGCCAAACACGCGCGGTTTGGTGTAATAATCAATGGTGGGTGCCGCCATATTCATTAATAAAACGGAAAACGCTATCCCATCTGGATAGCCGCCCCAAGTCCGAATGATATAAATTAATAAGCCAATACCAACCCCATAAAACAAGCGGCCTTTGTTTGAAGTCGCGGCGCTAACAGGATCGGTGGCAATAAAAAAGGCTCCAATGATTGAGCCACCTGTGAGGATATGAAACAGGGGTGACGGGTTAAGATCACTGTCAATCATGAAAAACAAGCCTGAAATGACAAATAGACTCCCTAATACCGCTACGGGAATATGCCAAGTTATCACCCGTTTATAAATCAACCAACAGCCGCCTAGAAAGAATGTTCCCTCTATCCATTCCCATCCTTTTGCACCAAGGGTGCTAAATAAAGGATTACTTTGAATTTCTGTGACAGTATAGAATTGTTTCAATTCCGTTTTCATCGTATCTAACGGTGTAGCACTACTGAGCGCATCCAGTGTCAAACCGCTCGTCGATTGTCCCGTAAAAATAATGCTCAAACTATCCAATATGCCAGGATAATAACCGCTTAATGAGGCAAGAGCAGGCCAGCGAGTCATTTCAAACGGAAATGAAATCAGTAAAACCACATAGCCGACAACGGCCGGATTAAACGGATTGTAGCCCAATCCACCGTACAGATGTTTGGCAAAAATGAGTCCAAAAGCGGTACCTAATACGGTTGCCCACCACGGTACAAAGGGGGGTAGCGCCATCGCCAGCAACCAGGCCGTGACTAGGGCACTATTATCGGTCAAAAAAGGGCGTATAGGGCGATTGCGTAACCAGAGCATCAGGGCTTCACAAGTTAATGCTGTGACACTGGCCAGTACAATATTAATAACAATACCCCAGCCAAAAAAATAAACATAGACAACAATGCCGGGTATGAGAGCATAAAGCACTTGTCGCATGATTTCTGAGACACAAGTCTCTTGATGTAAAAAAGGGGCAGGTGACGTTTTTAATTGCATAGTGAATTATAATTTTTGATTATGATAGAACGCTGATTGTCATGATTTTCACGATTTCACGCGCGTCGTGAAGCTCCGCGAAACTTCAGCGTGAATTTCACGCGCGTCGTGAAGCTCCGCGAAACTTCAGCGTGAAATAAAGTTTTTGCGCGCAAAAACGTTTGCGTGAAAAACTGATTCGCGCTGATAGTATAGCTGATCCGGGGATTGAACTTCTTTCTTGTGAGGTGTTTTGATGGGTTCGTTCCGACGCATCGTAGATTTGCTAAGCCTCGCGTCTCATCTTCGTTTCGACGCGAGGCAATCGAGACGCGAGACAATCGAGACGCGATGCAATCGAGACGCGAGACAATCGAGACGCGAGGCAATCAAGACGCGAGGCAATCGAGACGCGAGGCAATCAAGACGCGAGGCAATCGAGACGCGAGACAATCGAGACGCGATGCAATCGAGACGCGATGCAATCAAGACGCGAGACAATCAAGACGCGATGCAATCAAGACGCGAGACAATAGAGACGCGAGGCAATCAAGACGCGATGCAATCAAGACGCGATGCAATCGAGACGCGAGGCAATCAAGACGCGAGGCAATCGAGACGCGAGGCAATCAAGACGCGAGGCAATAGAGACGCGAGGCAATCAAGACGCGAGACAATCAAGACGCGAGGCAATCAAGACGCGAGGCAATCGAGACGCGAGACAATCGAGACGCGATGCAATCGAGACGCGAGGCAATCGAGACGCGATGCAATCAAGACGCGAGGTAATAGAGACGCGATGCAATCAAGACGCGAGGCAATCAAGACGCGAGACAATCAAGACGCGAGATAATAGAGACGCGAGGCATCGCGTCTCTACGATCCCATCAAAATGTTGTACTTGTATCATGATATCTTAAAGCGAAGTTTGTTACCGCGCTAAGTATAAAGGGGAAACTCAATGAAAATACCTGTTTATTTATGCTTGAGTACTTAGCAAAGCTTCTCGAAGTATCGTTCCTCTACCCATCCAACGCTTGCTACCTGTTTTTATTTAATATCAGCAGTTTTGTTTAAAATAATTGAACTCCATGCTTCTAAGCTGCTATTTTCGATACTCGTTTTTTCTTCCAATAATTTAAGGATTGATTTAATCTCATGAATAGGCATTGTCAAAAATGCTTTAACAAATTGATTAATCGCACTTTTTCTTGATTTTGCTGTTATTGGAACTAAACTATTATCCTCAGCAAACGTTTTCATTTCTCTTGACGTTGGCAAAAATTGCTTGTTTTGTAAACCATCAAACAATTGGAGCAATAATGTGCCTCGATCTGAATCTCTTTCCTGTATAGCCACAAGAGATGAACGGAATGTCTTGGCATTTTTTGAGACTTGTGGTTTTTGCTCTACATTATTGTGGCTGACAGATTTTGCTTTTAACACTATATTTTGCAAGAGAGTTACTATTATTGTTTGAGTCATTTCCTCATTTGAGAGTAAAATAGCCAAGGCTTCGCATGAGTCAGGGCCATATTTTTCTAGCAATTTTGCTATCTCTGTCAATAATTGTAATTCTTTTGGTTTATTCATAATCCAATCCTTTTAGCAAATTCTTGGGCAAAATCTTTAAATTGTTCTGCCATCTCTGTGCGTGCATAAGATGTTCTAAAAATGGGTTGCCCTTCTCTAGCCCCTTTTGGATAAGAACGAGAGTAATTTATCTCATTAGAAAAGACATACCATTCATTTTGTTTCGCTAATTCTTTGACTTCTTCTTTAGCTCTTTCTTCTTCAGGTGAGTAATAGGTCACTGCGTTGAAAACAATTCCACTTAGTTCTAAGTGATGTTCTTCATATTTGTCATGAAAATCAAGCATAGAGCTAACCAACAAAGGCAGTCCTATCGTCGATAAATATTCGGGTTTCACTGGCACTAAGATAAATTCACTTGATAAATAGGCCGCTGTGGTGAGAAGAGATTCAGTTGGCGCGCAATCGATCAATATCATATCGTATTCATTTTCAAGCTTTGTTAATGTTCTTCGTAGTAAATCTTCTTTCTCGTAAGGATTTTGGAGTGAAAGAGCGAGTTCTAAACAAGAAGGTATTAAATCAATTTTACCTCCGTTACGCATTATTACCACTGGTATAATCGCTTCCTTTGGTTCAAATTTGGTTTTACCAGTGGGGGTTCTTGTGTGTTGTTCAAAAATATTCCATATTGTGAGTTTACCATCCTTAATGATGTTTGCATATTTAGTCGCACCAAGAAGGTATTGACTCGCATTAAATTGAGGGTCCAGATCAACAACTAAAATTTTTTTTGACCAATTTGTATAGCCTGCAAAATGCCACGCGAGATTAACCGTTAAGGTGGATTTTCCTACTCCACCTTTCATATTTATCAAAGAGATTGTTTTTGCCATATTTAATTTTTCCTGACATAACATAGCTATGGGCCTCCCAAACTAGCGGATTCGATAATTAAGTATTATCTTTTCTGCTATCTTTTTTATAAGAGCAATGTATAGTGTTAGCTCTTCTGGCGAATCTTGAAATTCTGTTCTAAATGGATAAGTTCTATTGGAATGTACACATTTGGCTCTAAAGTCATAGATAGTATTGGTTAATTTCTGTAAATCTTTTGCCTCCTTATCGCTCTTAATTTTATCTAAGTTTTTTAAAATGTCAATAATTTCTCTATTGGCTAATAAATAGGCTTCATCACGCGTTTCTCCTTTAAAATATTTTTGCAGAACTAATCTGGTTTTTTCTCGATCATCTTTTTCTTTATTATATCGATCAATAATGTTAATTAATCCTTTAATATGTTCATCGTCAACCGGAGAAAAGTAACTTGATTCAATAATTTTCCTAGCATCGGAAATGGTTTCACTCAAATAAACCTCATCAAAAATGCATTCTAATACCTGATAAAACGCAAGATATTGAAATTCACTCGCTTCCATTTGAATGGCCCTATAATAATATTGAATAAGATCGTTATCATAATTCAAAACGACTGACTTTTTCGATATCAATTTTGAATTTTCTAAGATATCCTTTAAAGGTTCATCTGTTTTAACATGACTAATGTCAATTAATTTTAGACAAATAGATGACTTATGAGAAACATCAAAAATGATGCTTTTTGCCATAAATTCTACTTTCTTTTCAAAATCGGAAGTATTGCCCAAAGATAAAGCTAACACTTTGTCAACATGATCTATTTTTAGAGTCGTTAAATCTGATGGCTCATACTCAAATTCTAATAATGTCTGGTTAATAAATTCAAAAAACGCTTCTGAAATTTGACCTATTTCGTAATTGATATCAGTTAAAGTTTGATCTTTTTCTACAGAAAATTTACAACGCCCAAGGGTGTTGACTAAGTTTGTTGAGCCAGATAAATCAACCAAAAATTCGGCATAATCTTTTTTATAGAGACATTTTCCCTTTATGTATTTTATTTGAAGGAAATCTTCTATGTTTTGGATTATGTCATCATCATTTCGATCTGTCATTGGAAATGACTTATCAAAACTAAATTCTGGATGCCTGATCAACAAAGAATCATCACCCATTTCTGGTGATAACTTTTTGTTCAACTGATTAATTTTTTTGAGCAGTTTTTCGTTCATGATTGTTTTAATTAACTACGCTTGTTCTGTATCGTATAAATTTAATGTTTGCAACATCATCGTGCAGGATTGGGAAATTCTATTTCTGAAAATGAAATCGGATTTTTTTTCTAAAAATCGTAAGTCAAAATATCTTGTGCCCGTAGGCAAATTTCTATTTCCATAATCTGTCTGCCGCTGGGTATTAACTCTCGCTGCAATCCACCATTCCTAACAGTGGGATTTAGCAAAGCTTCCCGAAGTATCGTTCCTCTACCCAGCCTACGCGGTTGATTAATCCCATAAAAACCCAGTGAATAACCTTTTTTATTGACACTAATACAAATATATCAAAATATTAGTAGATAAGAAATCAAGTGCTAGACATGAACACCATTCTAAAAAAAGCGTTTTCAGATTATCGTTCAATTTTCATTATGACATAAATTCAGATGAGCAATTTCAAAAGGCTGCTTTAGAAAAAAAAGCCGATATCGTTAGCAATTTCAAAAGGTATGTGAAGAAAATCAAGAATTTAAGAATGCGATTGAGAAAACGACAAATAGTCTGCGTGCAACAAGTCTATTAAAGGTATGCCAATAGGATCGTCAATTGCGAGCATTGTCGTGACTTTTGTTGAGTGGGATTGGTTTTATCAGAATGAAAACGGGATGAAAAATGAAAAATGAACGGGGTGAATGGAAAATGAAATGAAAAATGAACGGGATGAAAGGAGAGAGTTTTATGGCTTAAAAGTGTTGTAAAGCTTTGAAAAAGAAAGTTTAAGCAATAAAAAAGCCACAAACGTGGCGCGTTTGTGGCCATGCCAATAAGGAGATTTCAAATGAAAACAAGCCGCGATTTTGCCCGTTTTATCGCGACTTGTCAATACCTAATGATGGTGAACTCACAAATCCGATTAATGTTGTTATCGGTGTTTTATCCCCACGAACAAAATAGACTTGTATGTCTAAACGTCGTAATTCGTCATCTACGGTTTGAGAGACTTTGATAATCCAATACCATTCACGTTCGGCCATCATGGCTGTGCCTTCTTTTTTTCCTATGGCTGGCCATTCTCCTCTGACTTGAATTTGAGTCAGTACATTCATGGCAACCCAATGTGCTAAGGTTTTATCGCGTAAATAGCGGGCATTTTCGGCATTTTCGGTGGTGGTTTTTATCGCCGCTGATAGGGCAATAGCCAAAACGGCTAGGGCGACGAGGACTTCTAACAGTGTGAAGCCTTGTTTTTTATGAATACCGATGCTGTTCACAATTTGGGTTGTTTATTTATATATAAGCGATTGATGAAAGCGTTTTGCATTTTAATGCGTTTTTGATGTTCAAGTTTTGGCGATAATAATTAATAAATTGAACATAGAATTGGGATAAGGTTTATTCGTTTCGTTGCACTTGTTGTAGGCTCAATTCCCATAAGGCGGTGCCGGTTATTCGGTAACGCATTGTTTCATCTGTTTCGGCGATAAATAGGATTTGAAAGGGGATCAATTCTCCGCTAGATAATAATAATAGTTGTGGCGTATTTTTGGCTTCATTGAGAATAATAGGCTCACCTTCTAAATGGATTTCTGTGAATATGCCTTTTGGCAATGTGCGAGGGCGAAAAATGTCGTCTTGTATTGTGAATGGTTGCCACTTTTGCGCTTGCAAGACATAAAAGCGATAGCCTTGGTTGTCAAAAGAGATGCCCATTTCTTTGGCTTGCATAATAGCTTCAGTTTGGGCTAATTTCAATAAGGCGGTGAGACGCTGCGCTTCTTGCTCTAATTTTTGTGCTAAGCCGCCGTCGCCAATAGATAAGGTGGCAAAGCTTAAAATGACACCAATAATGATCATGACAACCATGATTTCTATTAGGGTAAATCCGTTGGTTTTAGTTTGTAATTTGGGCATGAGGCGGGATGGATGATGAATGATGAATGAGATCGAGTACAACGAATGAGTGAGATCGAGTACAACGAATTACGGGGATAAACGAATTATAGCGTTTCCCGATTGAATGAAGTACAAATTTGATTTTAGTGAAAAATTTGCGAAGGCCCAATTTTCGTTCAAAATTTATTTTGCAGCTTTGCGATTGGAATGCCTGTTATTTTGCAGCTTTGCGATTGGAATGCCTGTTATTTTGCAGCTTTGCGATTGGAATGCATGTTATTTTGCGGTGCGATTTTCGTTCCAAATTGATTTTCGCGAAGGTGCAATTGATTGATAATGAGCCTTTTTTTGGGAATGCGCCCGGATCGCATTTGCATACCTACTTGATATAAGTGTACTTTATTCAATCGGGAAACGCTATATAACTACGGTTTACCCTAAGTGTTTATCAGTGATTGATAATTTATCAAACGTAATTCACATCTCGTAACGCAATAATCAAAACAAGCCTTATCCGTTTAGCAACAAAATTCGTTGTACTCATTTGGGCATGAGGTTGGTTAGGTACGAGTACAACGAATGACATTAAGTAGAGACGCACTGCCGTGCGTCTATGCCCATGTGCCGTAGAAACGCACGGTAAGAAACGCACGGTAAGAGACGCACGGCAGTGCGTCTCTACTATTGAAAAGACACTTTTTGCCCTCGATGATCGGTATTGAGGTTGCTAAACATGTCTACATTCACTATTTGAAAACGTTTATGAACCCAAATATGATCGATATCATATAAGGGCAAGAAAGTGGGCCAGGTGCCGCGCCACACACGAGCGACTTTGCTGGCGAGTTGGTATCCCGCTGTGCTATAGACATCAAAACCAAGGCTGCGGCTGACGGCGTTGAAGTCACCTACAATGATATCAATAGGTTGTCCTTTCTTTTGATTATCAATCGCGATTTGAATGATGTCTGTGAGTCGAGGTGTTCTCAGTCTTCGCACACTACGCTTACCATCTACTAATAATAAACGCAAGGGCCGATCTCGCACTGTCACGACAACAGACATGGCTGCCCCATCGCGGATTTTGATAAGACGTTCAAATTGTAGTGGCCATGATGACAAAATGGCTAATCCATTTCTTTTTGTATGGTTATGTTTAAAGAATGACCAATCTGCGCCCATTTGTTCAATCAATTGATCTAACCAAGTGTCAAGCTGTGGTGGTTCGCTGAGTACAATAATATCTGGATGGCGTTGATAAATGTCTTGGCGTATAGAGGCCCATTCATCTCCTTGATATTGATTTTTCAAATAGTTGTCATAACCAATCCCCCCCCATTTGACATTCCAATGCAATAAACTCACTGGATTAGAAACGGTATTGGTTTTTAAGTCATTTGCCCCCGTCATTGAGAGCCCACCCCAAATCGCAATCCCTAAGCCAATGAAAGTTAAGCTAAATCTGAATCGAGGTAAACTGCGCCCTGCTTGCCAAAAATCAAGTAAAATAGCCCAGAGTCCAAGTGGCAAAAGTGGGATATACATCATAAACGCTAAAACTATTGATTGATCACGAATAAGATGCCCCGTGATAGCGAGTAATATGACAAAAATCGTACCTATTGTGAGTAAGCGTTTATTGATTTCAATCAATTGGCGTAAAATATTTGAAAGGCCCATATTTCTTTTTAATGGTTAATGGTTTTTCACTTAACAAGTTTTTGCGCGCAAAAACTTTATTTCACATTTCACGCGTGAAATAAAGTTGCCTGCAACTTCTTAAGTGAAATTCACATTTCACGCGTGAAATCAAGTACAGCGAAGCTATACTATCGCTAAGAAATGTGAAATGGTTAATGGTTGTGCGAACACGCAGGTTGTGCGAACACTTTCGGCTCGCCCCTACATTACAATTTGAACAAACAATGAAATTAGACAATGATAAGGCATGGTTAGAAGGTGTGCGGCGATGCCCGTCGCCGCATTGTGATGATCGGCCTGATGGAGTCGATATTGAGTTATTAGTCATTCATGGTATTAGTTTGCCCCCTAGAGAATTTGGAGGGCCTTTTATTGATCAATTGTTTACACATACTTTAGATAAAAATGCTCATGCTTGTTTTGCTGAAATTGCACATTTACGTGTTTCGAGCCACTTATTGATCCAGCGCACAGGAGAAGTTGTACAATATGTGTCTTTACAACAACGGGCTTGGCATGCGGGCGTGTCGTCTTTTAGAGGACGCACTCGTTGTAATGATTTTTCATATGGCATTGAGCTTGAGGGGTGTGACGATGTACCTTATACGGATGAACAATATGAGCAATTGACGCGAGTGATAGGCATTTTGCAAGAGGCTTGGCCGATTTTGACAGCAGATAGAATTGTAGGGCACTGTGATATTGCGCCGGGGCGTAAAACGGATCCAGGGCCCGCGTTTGATTGGAAGCGTCTCAATGAAGCATTATCTATTTAGGGCGAACCTACGTGTTCGCCCATTTGCAAAACTACCCCTTTTCAGAGGCTGAATCGGCAAACTCAGATATCCACATACAGGTAGCGCCTGCCACTGCACTTGGCATGACTAAAAGGTTTATTATCGGAATAAACATGGCGACTAAAACCACACTGCCAAATCCGAAGGAGAGTATACGTTTTTGTGCCAAGATTTTGCGTCGCGCGGGTGCGTTGTAGCCGTGATTTTCTAAGGGGGCATCGCTATATTCAAGGGCCGCAAGCCATGCGCCAAAAAGAAACCAGAGTATTGGTGAAATAATATTAATAACGGGAATCAAGGAAATGATGACTAACACAATAACCCATTTGAGGTAATACAACAGTTTTCCTATTTTTTCCCAGATGAATCCAATAATTATTTTGAACCAAGATTCCTTAGGGGAATTGACGGCTTTTCCGGTTAAGTGTTTTTCAACGGCTGCCGCGAGTAAACCATTAAAGGGTTCAGCGATTAAATTACCTATAAATGTAAAGGCAAAAAAGAAGAGGATAAGCACAAATACGGTAAACAAAGGCAGCATTAACAAACGCATTATCTCAAGCAGCCACGCCCAGTCGGGTATCCAATTTTGCATTTGGCTGTCAAGAAATTCAATCAAAGTTGGAAACCCTATCCAACCATAATAAATTAAGAGACTGAATAAGACGACATTGATTAAGAAAGGAATCAATACCCACTGGCGGATGCCAGGTTTAAAAATCAGGGAAAAACCCTGAAAAAAATAGTTAATACCGTTTAATGGATTCATGAGGAATTATCAGTTATGAATTATCAATGCCGTTTAAATAGCTAGGGTTTTAAGTAGCTTAACACAAATATCGAATAGAACACTGATGAGACTGATTGTTATGATTTTCACTTAACAAGTTTTTGCGCGCAAAAACTTTATTTCACATTTCACATTTCACGCTAATGTATAGCGAAGCGAAACATTAGCGTGAAATAAAGTTGCGCGCAACTTTTGCGTGAAATAAAGCGCGTGAAATGTGAAACGCTGATTTTTTTAATCAGTCCCTATTTTAATCAATAGATTTGTCCCTCAATAAATTTTAACCCAATAAAAACAATCAGTTATGCTCATAAAAGCGTTATTTTAGGACTAACTATAGTGTTTTTAATCAGTGTTTTAATCAGTCTCATCAGCGTTCTAGATTAAACTCTTTGTACTGTATAAAAATAGTACATTACTAAAACTTGAAAGATACATTTATAGTTGTCCTGTACATAGAGTAAACTAGAGGAGACTTCATTGTGGAAACAATACAAGCATTAGGAAACACGGGATTAAAAGACTGTACGCCTTATCCTACCGCAAGACTACCGCAAAAATCGTATCAACCGCCGAAGCAATGGGTTTCCGAAACGGAGTATTGGGAAAAATACTCTGATTACCCTGATAAAGTTTATGAATGGCATAACGGATATTTGGAGGAAAAGCTGGTGTCTGAACAAGTGACTTATCTCACATATCTATGGTACTTAAAACTCATAGACTCTTATTTGGAAACAAATGATATTGCAAACTTGTGCGGCTTAGAAATGGGATTCCGCTTGGTTTTAGCCAATGGGGTGAGTATTCGTAAACCCGATTTAGGGGTAGTTCTTAAAAACAACCCGGTTCCCCTCGAACTCCATGATAGTAGCTATCACGGCACTTTTGATATTTGCATAGAAGCCCTTTCCCAGTCGGCAGCATCAGAAATTAAACGAGATACCGTCACAAAAAAAGCGGAATATGCCGCTGCAGGCGTGAAAGAGTACACCATTTTAGATGGTAATAAACACTTAACCTCGTTTTATCGTCTTGACACACGTCAAAGCGTGTATGTTCCGATCAAACCCTTAAAAGGGGGTATTATCAAATCCAAGATGTTACCTGGTTTTCAATTTCG
>Ga0209834_10000723_pt1 | contig 19625 bp, 16 predicted proteins | sample Mar14236cmmetaG_FD_184134 | JGI IMG/M metagenome (GOLD analysis project Ga0209834, IMG submission 184134) | Marine hydrothermal vent microbial communities from Guaymas Basin, Gulf of California to study Microbial Dark Matter (Phase II) - Marker... ...
GCTGATCAAGTTTTAGAAAATTGTGATTATGAGCTTCCTTTACCGCCCATACAGCCTAATAATGGTAAAAAAATTGCTATTATTGGTTCCGGACCCGCGGGATTGACCTCTGCCTTTTATTTGGCACAATCAGGATATAAGGTTAAAATATTTGAGGCGCTTCCTGTGGCTGGTGGGATGATGGCTGTGGGGATTCCTGATTACAGATTACCCAAAGAAATTTTAAAAAAAGAAATTAATAGAATTGAAAATATGGGAGTGGAAATTAAAACAGGCATAAGAGTAGGCAAGGATATTTCCTGGGAAAAATTAAAAAAACAGGGTTTTGATAGCATTTTAATTGCTACCGGTGCACACAGAGATTCACTATTAAATATTACCGGAGAAAACCTTGCAGGAGTATTATCCGGGATAAGTTTTCTTAGAGATATTAATTTAGGACACAAGCTTGATTTTAATGGTAAAAAGGTAGCGGTAATTGGAGGAGGTAATGCGGCTATTGATTCTGCAAGATCTGCCTTGAGATTGGGAGCTAAGGAAGTTACGGTAGTTTATCGCCGGGAAAAAGAAGATATGCCTGCTTTTATAGAGGAAATTAATTACGCTGAAGAAGAGGGAATTAAGTTTATATTTTTAGCTGCTCCCGACAAAATAACCGGAAAAGAAAATGTGGAAAAATTATACTACAAACCTACAAAATTAGGTGAAATGGATAGTTCAGGCAGAAGAAGGCCTATACCCACCGGGGAACCCTCCAAAGCTTTGAAGGCAGATGTAGTTGTAATTGCTGCCGGCCAAAAGATAGATACTGAATTTCTACCGGAGATAAAGAATAAAGAAACAGGTGAAACTAAAGTTGAAGGTGTCTATGCTGTAGGTGATTGTGTCAAGGGACCGGGGACAGTTATTCAATCTATTGCCGATGGTAAGAAAGTGGCAGAAATGATAAATATTTACTTACAGGGGAAAGAAAAATTACCAGAGGAAGAAGAAGTAAAATGTAAGCACTTTGGAGTAGTGGACAATGATTATATATCGCGGGAAGAAACAAAATTATTATCTCTTAAAGAAAGAATTCTTGGTTTTAGTGAAGTGGAAATGGGCTTAGAAGAAGATGCGGCCAGGAAAGAAGTTCAACGCTGTTTACAATGTGGCTGTATTAACTGTCAGGGTTGTGTTGTGGCTTGTCCGTATGATGCACGTACTTTGGATTTTCCTGTAATGAAAGTAGATCAAGATTTATGCCGAAGCTGCGGATTATGTTTATCTGTCTGCCCCGCAGGTACATTAACTGCCGAAATAGTAGAAAAAGAAAAAGTAGAAAGATAATTTATTACTAAATAATAAAAATAAAATCATAATATTATTTAAACTTTAAAAATATAAATTATAGTAAACATACGAGGAGTAAAAAGGAGGCATCTATGGCCTTAACAGCATATATCGATTTAACTGAAAAAGATATAAAAATAGTGGAAAGTCCGAAAGAGATTTTAAAAAAATATTTAGGAAGCAGAGGATATGCAGCAAAAATTCTCTATGATAATGTAGGTCCGGAGGTAGAGCCGTTAAGTCCGGAAAATTATTTGATATTTTCTACCGGCCCCTTCACTGGAACTCCCTGGCCCACAGCTGCTCGATTTACGGTAACTGCCAAGTCACCTTTGACCGGAGTTTATGGATATGCTAACTCTTCCGGATTTTTTGGGCCGGAGTTAAGGAAGGCTGGTTTCGATGCCCTGGTTTTTAAGGGCAAAGCTCAAAAGCCGATAATATTAATAATGGAAGATAATAATTTAACCTTAATTGACGGGGAAAAATACTGGGGAAAGACTACAGAAGAGACAGAAAGAGAATTAAAGAATAGCTTTGAAGGCTGCCGGGTTGCCTCTATCGGTCCTGCAGGAGAGAGACTGGTTAAAATATCTTCAGTAATCAATGATTATGGACGAGCTGCTGCCCGCTGTGGCATGGGAGCCGTTATGGGTTCTAAAAATCTTAAAGCAATAGTAGTTAGGGCAAGTAAAAATGTTCCCTATTCAGCGGAATTTAAAAAAGTAGCTTTGGAAATGATGAAAAGAGTAGGAACTCATCCTGCATCAAAAAGTCTTAGAAAATGGGGGACAGCACAGTTAGTTGATCCTAAAAATATCAGCGGGGATTTACCTACAAGAAATCATCAATTAGTTCAGTTTTCTAAGGCGGAAGCGGTAAATGCAAAAAGCTTAAGTAGATATTTAGAAAAAAATATGGGCTGTTTCTCCTGTCCAATTGCCTGTTCTCGGTTTACAAAAGTAGAGAAAGGTCCTTATAAATGTCGTACCGAAGGGCCCGAATACGAGACTTTAGCTGCATTGGGGCCGTTAGTGGGTAATGCAAATATAGAGGCAATAATTTACGGTAATTTACTTTGTAATAGATTGGGAATTGATACCATATCAACTGGTGTTGTAATTGCTTTTGCCATGGAATGCCATGAAAAGGGATTACTATCTGATGATGAAATAAATCTGGAATGGGGAAAGGAAGAAACCATAATTGAATTAATTAAAAACATTGCCTATCGTAAAGGTTTGGGCGATCTTTTAGCTGAAGGAGTTAGAAGGGCAGCAGAAAGGATTGGCGGAGGAGCAGAAAAATATGCTATGCACGTAAAAGGCTTGGAAACCCCCAGGCAAGAACCTCGAATTTGCAAGGGTATGGCTTTAGGGCATTCCACCTCCAATAGAGGGGCAGACCATCTTTATGCTCTTCCCACCATCGATTTGACCGGTAATGTGGAAGTTGGTAATAGGTTCTTCCCTGAATGCATGCCCAAGATTTTAGAAAGAACCGATGAGACGTATAAACCGGATATGGTGGTTTTTACAGAAGCCTATTGTGCTATCTCTGATGCCCTGGGGGTATGTAAATTCTCTACTACAGAAAATTTCAGTCTCTATCCGGAAGATATAGCACGTGGACTAAAAGAATTACTGGATTATGATTATGACGGAGAAAGTCTTATTAAGGCCGGAGAAAGGATTGTTAATATAGAGCGGATGTATAATTATCGTCATGGTCTTGGCCGGAAAGATGATCAATTGCCCGTTCGTTTCTTAAAAGAAGGGGCTACGGTATATGATTTGAAGACAGGAAAGCCGATAAAAAAGGGATTAACGGTTAATTTAAAATATATGTTAGATAGATATTACCGTTTAAGAAATTGGAATGAAGATGGTGTTCCCACAGCAGAGAAGCTTAAAGAGTTAGGATTGGAAGAGTTAATTAAAGATTTAAAAAATAAAATATGATGTAAAAGTTACAAAATATAATTGCGATTGAAGGTAGATTCAAAAATTATTTTAGCAAAGGGGGATAGAAAGGATTACCATGAGTATACTTATAAAAAATGGTGTATTAGTGACAGCTGAAGAGATGGCAGAAAAAGATATTCTACTCGAAGGTGAAAAGATAATCGCCGTAAAGGATGAATTTTTATCCGGAGAAATTCCCGAAAAAACTAAGATAATAGACGCTGACGGTAACTATATACTACCTGGAATAATTGACGCCCATACTCATTATTTTATGAAATCCCCACCTAACAATGTTACTGCTGATGATTTTTACAGCGGAAGTATATCAGCAGCTTTTGGAGGAGTAACCACTTTTATAGATTACGCTGAACAGCAAAAAGGTCATTCAATAATTGAAGCTTTTATTAATAGACTGGAAGAGGCTAAGGGAAATGCGGCAATCGATTATTCCTTTCATCAATCGGTTTGTTCTCTATATCATGATATAAAGGAAGATTTAAAAGAGTTAAAAGATGGGGGAGTAAATAGTTTAAAGTTATTTACTACTTACAAAGAAGACGGGTCTATGCTCGATAAAGAAGATTGGCTTGAGTTGTTAAAGATGAGCAGGGATTTAAAATTATTAGTTACTGTTCATGCTGAAGATGACGAAATGATAGATCAAATTAAAATTAAATATAAAGATAGAGAAGAATTTCCCCCTTATTATCATACTCTTTTACGCCCTCCGGAGGTTGAGTATAGTGCAATTAAAGAGATAGGAGATATGGCTAAATTATTGGATATGCCGATTTATATCGCTCACTTATCTTCAAAAAAAGGCTATAGAGCCTTAAAGGAGATTAAGAAAAGCGGAGGGAAAATATTTGCTGAAACTACACCCCATTATTTATTATTGACCGAAGATTTACTTAAAAAAGAGGATGCCCAGAAGTATTTTATGACCCCTCCATTAAGGAATAAAGAGGATAACGAAGCTTTATGGGAAGCACTTAAAGATAAATATATTTCAGTTATTGACACTGATCACTGTTCCTATACAACTGAACAAAAATTCCTTTCCAGTAACTGTTTGGGTATTTTAGCTGGTATTCCCGGTTCAGAAACACTGTTACCCTTAGTTTATAGTTACGGGGTAGGGAGAGGTTATTTTAATGTAAAGAATATGGTAAATTTATTATCTACTAATCCCGCTAAAATATTTGGGCTTTATCCGGAAAAAGGCAGTTTAGGGGTAGGAACTGATGCTGATTTAGTTATTTTTGATCCTAAAAAGGAGATTATTATTTCTGATTCCGGGCAGCATACGGCTGCTGGTTATACGCCATTTAGCGGCTTTAAGGTAAAAGGATATCCGATAACAACTATTTTAAGGGGTAAAATCATCGTGAATAATAATAGATTTTACGGAGAAAGAGGCGGAGGAAAGTTTTTAAAAGGGAAAGAATCGGCTTTATATTAGGAGGCACTAATTATTGTTATGTATAAAATTATTAATAAATCAGTTAAAAGAATAGATGCTTATGAAAAAGTTACAGGCAAAGCGAAATATGGCGCAGATTTAAATCTTACACATCAGCTGTATGCAAAAACAGTATACAGTAAATATCCCCATGCAAAAATATTGAAAATAGATACCAGGGAAGTAGAAAGATTGGAAGGAGTAGTAGCGGTTATTACCGCAGAGGATGTACCGGGAAATAATATTATGTTTGGCAAATTTCCGGTGTTAGCGAAAGATGAAGTTAAGTATATCGGTGACGGAGTAGCGGCAGTTGCGGCAGAAAGCAGGGAAATTGCCGAAAAAGCAGTGAAATTAATAAAAGTAGAATATCGGGAATTAACCGGTGTTTTTAATATAAAAGAAGCTATTGACGAAAATACTGGAAAAGTACATTCAGAAATAGAGGATAATTTAATAGAACATTCTCATCATCTTTTGCGGTCTGGTGATGTAGAAAAGGGTTTTAAAGAAGCAGATGTTATTTTGAAAAGAAATTATCAGACTCAATTTGTAGATCAAGCTTATATCGAACCAGAAGCCATTCTTGCAATACCCGATCCGTATAAAGTGGGTGTTGAAATTCATGGTTCTATTCAGAATCCTTATTCAATAAGGGCAAATATTGCTGCTGTTTTAGGTCTGAAGATTAATCAAGTTAAAGTAGTTCAAAGTACTATCGGAGGTAGCTTTGGCGGGAAAGATGAATCAGTTATGCTGATGGCTGCCCGAGCAGCTATTATTGCCCTTAAAACTAAGCGTCCGGTTAAGATGGTGCTAACCAGAGAAGAAAGTTTCTTAGAAAGCTGTAAGAGACATCCTTTTTTAGAGGAATATAAAATAGGTGCTCGCAAAGATGGTACTATCCTTGCTGTAGAAGATAAGATATATGTTCAAGGTGGTGCATATAATAATAAAGCGATGTTTGTTAATTGGAGAGCCTCAATTCACGCTGCCGGGCCATATGCTATTTCAAACATAAAAACAGATATCTATGGCGTTTATACCAATACCATTTATGGTGGGGCATATAGGGGTTTTTCGGCTCCCCAAATAGTATTTGCTAACGAATCTTTGATTGATGAATTAGCAGAAGAGTTAAACATGTCTCCTCAAGAGATAAGATTAAAGAATTGTTTAAAACCGGGAGACGAAATGGGAACAGGGCAAATTTTACTTCCCGGTAAAATACCCGCTCCCTTAGAAAAAATGGTCAAAGACGTTTGTAAAAAAACAGATTTTGAATCTAAAAGAAAAAAATATATTAAGGAAAGAGAAAGTTCCAATCCAATTAAGAAAGGCATTGGCTTATCCTGTACTTTTAGAGGGGCAGGATTAGGGGGAGAAGGCATCGATACTGCAAGTGCTACTGTTACCATTGATATAGATGGAAGTATTCTTATTCAGAGTGGATTAGTGGAAATGGGCCAAGGGATGAGAACTGCCCATGCTCAAATTGTAGCAGAAGTTTTAGGAGTTTCTTTGGATAAAATTACTTTTTGTAATACCGATACCTCAGTAACCTTAGATAGCGGCCCCACCGTTGCTTCTCGTGGCACTCTTGCTGGAGGAAACGCCATGCTTATTGCTGCCAGGAAATTATTAGAGAAATTACATAAGCAAGCAGCCATAATGTTAGATTGCAATATAAAAAACCTTGTTAGTGAAAACAACCTTATTCTTAATAGATATGATAAGAGTAGGAAATTAACCTTTAAAGAAGTAGTCGAAGAATGTTTAAAGGGACAGGGGCTTTCTTTAAGTGCTCAAGGGTGGTATACCCCGGGACCAGAAAAATTATCTTTAGAAACCGGAAGGGGCAATGCTTACCCTACCTATTCGTATGGTACTTCGGTGGTTGAGCTTAGCGTAGATACGCAAACAGGCAAAATTAATGTTGAGAAGATTGTTGCTGGTTATGAGATTGGTAGAGCTATTAATCCCCAAATTGTTAAAGGTCAGTTTTATGGAGGAATTTTGCAGGGATTAGGCTATGCACTTATAGAGGAAGTAAGGAATAAAGATGGATATTTGGAAACTAAAAATTTTGATGATTTCTTAGTACCAAGTTCGTTTGATATGCCGGAGATGGAAGTTACTATTTATGAAAGTGATGACCCGATTGGACCGTTTAGAGCAAAAAGTGTAGGAGAACTTGGAATAGAATTAATAGCACCGGCGGTTGCTAATGCTCTGTATAATGCTACCGGTAAAAGAATTAGAGAGCTTCCTTTAAATTTAGAAAGAGTATTATTAGGTAAAACCTTGAGAAAATAAGGAGGGGAATATTTGCAAAATTTTAATTTTATTAGACCAGATAATTTAGATGAAGCTTGTGATTTATTAGTTAGATATAAAGATAAAGCAAAATTAATTGCCGGAGGTACCGATTTAATTATTGCCTTAAGAGAAGAAAAATTACCAAATTGTTTGGAAATTATTATAGATATTAGCAATTTAGGAGAATTAAACTATATTAAAGAAGAGGGGAAATATATAAGGATTGGTTCTGGGGTAAGACATACTGAAATTGCAAAAAATAAATTAATTGAAAAATATGCACCTGTACTGTCTATAGCAGCTTCAGTAGTGGGTTCACCACAAATTAGAAATAAGGGGACTATAGCTGGTAATATTATTACTGCTTCTCCGGCTGCTGATACTATTCCAGCTTTAATAGTATTAGATAGTATATTAGTAATAAGAAAAGGCAAAGAAAAAAGAAAGATGTTTTTAAAAGATGTATTTGAAGGAGCAAATAAAGTAAATCTTAAAAGCAATGAAATAGTATGTGAAATTTATTTTGAAAAATTACCTCTTGGTGCAAAATCTGATTTTATTAAATTGGCAAGAAGAAATGCAGTAGATAAATCTCGAATGAATATTGCTGTTGTAGCTCAGCAAAACAAGAGTAAAGAGATAACAAACATAAGTATATCTGTTGGTTCCTTAACTCCTATCCCTGAGCGATTCAAAAATGCTGAAGATTTATTATTGGGGGAAATACCCACACAAGACTTGATTCAAAAAGCTGGAAAAAAGATTGCAGAAGAGATGATTAATAAATCTGGCTATCGCTGGTCTACAGAATATAAGGAGCCAGTAGTTAAGTCATTAATTGACAGAGTTTTAAACAGGATAGTGGAGGTGGAATAATTGGCGGCTAATAGGAAGATAGAACTTAATATTAAGGTTAATAATAAGGATTATAAATTATTTATTGCTTCTAATAAACGTCTATTGGATGTTTTAAGAGATGATTTAGGATTAACTGGTGTAAAAGAGGGATGTGCTATTGGCGAATGTGGTGCTTGCACTGTTATTATGAATGGTAAAAATGTCTGTTCTTGTATGATTTTAGCTGGGCAAGCTGAAGGATCAGAAATAATCACTATTGAAGGATTAGAAGGACCAAAAGGTGAGTTACATCCTTTACAGGAGGCTTTTATGGAGACGGGTGCGGTACAGTGTGGATTTTGTACTCCGGGAATGATTTTAAGTTCATTGGTATTATTAAAGAATAATCCAAGCCCTACTGAAGAAGAAATCAAGGAAGCTATTTCTGGCAATTTTTGTCGTTGTACCGGGTATAAACAAATAATTGAAGCAGTTCAGTTAGCTGCTGAGAAAATGAGAAGAGGAGGAATCTAAATGGCTGAAGTAATAAAGATGCCTAAGTTAGGCCTGTCTATGCAAAAAGGAACAATAGTGAAGTGGTTATTCAAAGAGGGTGAGTGGGTAGAGAAAGGCGAACCATTACTCGAAATAGAGACAGAAAAAATTGTCAATGAGGTAGAATCGCCCATTAATGGAATTTTATTAAAAATATATGTTCACGAAGGAGAGACTGCCCCCATTTTAACTCCTTTAGGAGTAATCGGTAGAATAGGTGAAAAAATAGATATTGATAAAGAGAAAGATGAAGCAGAGGAAAAGGGAAAAAGCAAAGATGAAAATATATTAAATGCAAAAGAAGATAATAAGAGTAGCAAATCTGAAACTATATTAACCGGAGAAATAAAAGCCTCTCCTGTAGCCATAAAATATGCCAAAAAAGCAAATATTGAAATTAGCAAGATAAAGGGAACGGGACCGGGAGCAAGAATTTTAAAGAATGATGTAAAAAGATATCTACGCGAGAATAATTTGCCTATTTTAGAAGGAGAAAAATACGGTAATGAAAAAATTTCTCCTTGTGCAGACCATCTATCTAAAAAAATGGGAATCGATATAGATAAAATTAAAGGGAGTGCACCGGGAGGAAGAATTATAAAAAAAGATATTGAAAAATATATAAAATTAAATAATTTTAAAAAAGAAAATCTAGTGAAACAATACGAATATGAAGACAAATTCGGCAAGGATATTGGCAAGCGAATTCCCTATTCCGGAATGCGCAAGATAATTGGGGATCGACTCTCTCAAAGTAAATTTACTGCTCCTCATATTTATTTTACCACTTCCATAGATATGTCTAAAATTCAGAAATTGACAGATTCTTTTAAGAAGACATCCACTTCCAATATATCCATAAATGACTTTATAGTCTTTGCTGTTGCTAAAGTATTATCCGAACAGCCCAAAATAAATTGTTCTTTAATTGGTGAAGAGATTATTTATCATAAAGATGTAAATATCGGAGTGGCAGTCGCTTTAGAAGAGGGACTTATAGTCCCGGTAGTGAGAGATGCAGATAAGAAAAGCTTATTAGCTCTTTCTAAGAAGATAAAAGATCTTGTTAAGCTATCTCGAGAGGGCAGATTACTTTCTGATGATTATAAAGGAGGAACTTTTACTGTTTCTAATTTAGGAATGTATGGTATAGAACAATTTACTTCAATTATTAATCCTCCGGAGGCAGCGATATTGGCAGTGGGTGCTGCCAAAAAGATACCAGTTGTGATTGAAGAAGGAAACAAGGATAGGTTAGAGATTCGTCCTATAGCGAAGTTCACCCTTTCAGTTGACCATCGGTTGATTGACGGAGTGATAGCAGTAAAATTTTTAAAGCAATTAAAATATTATCTTGAATTTCCAGAGATACTCATTTTCGAAGGAGATACTTTGAGTTTATAAAAGAAATAGCAAAGTTATTAAACCAAAAAGTAAACAAGGGGCACGATACATCGTGTCTATAAAAGATATTTGGCAATAAAATGGTGATGGCACAATTCATTGTTACCTACAACATAATTATAAATAAAAAACCAAGATTTATTATAAATTTATTTTCCATGCACCACATAAAATATTTTTTTGAGATTTTTTTTGGGGGGATAACATAAAATAGGAAATAAGAAAATGGCAAAAGAAGTTTTGGTAAGATATTTTAATATTATCAGAGGAATAACCGGCAAAAGCGAAGAAAAAATCAGGTTAAACGATGAAGCAGTATTATCAGATTTGCTTTTTCATCTTGTAGATATATATGGGCAATCTTTTGAAAAATATATTTTTAATGATAAAAGAGAACTAAATTCCTATATACACCTTGCCAGGAAGGGCCAACTTAATACGGTGAGTTTAGAACAAAAGATAAATAATGATGATGAATACTATTTATTTGTTGCTCTATCCGGTGGATAAGTTAATTTGAATCGGTAATACAAACATATTGAATATTTTTCTATAATATTGAGAAATAGTACCGTTATTTTACCTAAAAAATGTACCTGGAAGCCTTTACTTTTTATTTTTTTTATTTTATAATGGTTATGTGGTTATGACCACTTCCAAATTGGAGGGCAGAGGTCTTAGATGTTAAACAATAATCCTCTTTTACATGTGCAAATCGAAAGAGCTATTCAAAGTAAAGTTAATAATAGAGAATGGTCTTACGATGAGAAAATTCCTTCAGAAAGAGAACTTTCCAAGATGTATAAGGTGAGTAGAATTACCATCAGAAGTGCCCTTGATGACCTGGTAAGGAAAAATGTTCTCTACAGAATTCAGGGTAAAGGAACCTTTGTGGCTATTCCTAAAGTAGAACACAAAATAAGCAAACTTTCCGGATTTACCGAAGATGTGAAAAAACAGGGATTTGAACCTTCAACCAAAATTATCAGGAAAGAAAGAATCTTGGCCACTAAATCCATCTCTGAAAAGTTGAATGTTAACATCGGTGAAAATATCTATTATATAGAGAGAATAAGGTTTGGTAATCAAGAACCCTGGATTTTTGAAAAGAATTACTTTCCGGAAAAATATTGTCAAAACTTGATCAGTATAGATCTTAATAATAAATCAATTTATACAATTTTAGAAGATAAATATAATATTCAGCTTGAATATGGAAAAGAGATTATCCAGGCAATTTTGATTAACTCTCTGGAGAGTGAATATCTGAAGATACCGGTTGGTTCTGCCGGTTTATTAATGGAGAGAATAAGTTACGATATTAATAACAATATTGTTGAGTGGTCGCAAAGTATATGTAATGCTGATAGATGTAAATTTTACTTTGAATTGAGAAGGAGCCGTCCCTTTAATGATGAGGGTAGAAGATTTAAAAAATAATACCTGAAAACAAAATATAAAAAGAGGTGATATTTTTTGACAGGAAAAGAATTACGTCTTTCCAGAATTTTCCGAAGTGATGGAAAAGTTGGTGTTTTTGCCTTTGACCATGGACAACATTTTGGCACGGTGGAGTATCCGAAAGGCCCGATAAAGATCATCCAAGAAACGGTTGAAGGAGGAATCGATGCCCTCCTCTTAAATCCGGGTATGGTAAAGATTCTAAAAAAAGATATTTTTAGAAAGACCGGTCTTATAGTTAGAATTACCGGAGGCGCTACCGCCTACAGCAAAGAAAGTGATTTTCACAGTCTCTTATATGATGTTGATTATGCGGTAAGCGTAGGTGCTGATATGGTGGTAATGATGTTGATACTCGGTTCTAAAAGAGAAAATGAGATGATTAGTTCTATCAGCAGGTGTGTGAAGGAATGTGATAGATTACAGATTCCTCTTTTAGTAGAAGTGTTATCGGCAATTTCCAAAGAGCCGGTTACTAAAGAGTTAGCTCTGGGAAGTAGAGTGGCCTTTGAATTGGGGGCAGATGTTATAAAAACATATTATACCGGAGATGATTTTAACAGAATCATTTCGGCAGCAAAGGTCCCGGTAATTATTGCCGGAGGACCTAAAACAGATAATATAAAAGATATAACCAAAAATGCCCTACAAAAAGGAGCAAGGGGTTTTGCTTTTGGCCGGAATATCTTTTCCTCAGAAAATCCTCAAAATACGGTAGAAAATCTTGTAAAAATCGTTCATACAAAGGGTAATTAGGGAGATAATTTAATGCTTTCAGCAGTATATAAGGGCATAAATAAAATAGATATTGAAGAGAGGGATATCCCTGAGATTTCTCGGGATGAAGTCTTATTAAAAGTAAAATCTGCTGCAATTTGCGGGACAGATGTAAAAACCTTTTTTAAAGGACACCCTTTATTTACTCCTCCCTGCGTATTGGGTCATGAGTTTTCTGGAATTATTGACCGGGTAGGGAAAAACATTAGCAGGTTCAGACCGGAAGAGAGAGTGGTCTGCACTCCTTATATCGAATGCGGTAATTGCGATAATTGTAAGAACAAATTAGGGGAGATCTGCAAGAATAAAAGTTTTGTTGAAGGAGCTTTTTCGGAATACCTCAAAATTCCTGACAAAATTGTGCAAAGGGGAATTATCCCACTAAATAGTAAAGTTTCTTTTGAGGTAGCAACTTTAGTTGAGCCTCTTGCTTGCAGTCTAAATGGTATCCAAAGATTAAAATTCAAAGTCAAAAATAAAAAGATATTAGTAATTGGTGGAGGGCCTATGGGTTTGCTCGTATCTTTGGCATTAAAACAATTAAGTTGTGACCCGGTTATATCTGAGATTTCAGAAGAAAGAATAGAATTCGCACAGGAATTAGGCATAAAGGTAATTTCATCCAAAGAGACTGATTTAGGTAAGTTTGTAGAAAATTATACCAATTCAAGAGGAATGGATGCGGTAATTGTGGCTTTAGCAATTCCCCAAATTGTAGAAGAAGCTTTTTTGTACGTAAAAGATGGAGGGGTAGTGGAAATTTTTGGCGGGTTGCCCAAGGATTCATCCTTAAAAATTAATCCGTTTTTAATTCATTATAAGGAAATTGATTTAATAGGTAATTTTGGATTTTCTTCAAAACATTTTAAGGATGCTTATGAAATGATCTCCAGTGCTCCCGACCTTTTTGAAAAGCTCATTACCCAGAGATACGAACTAAAAGATATAAAAAAAGCTTTTCATGATATTTATGAAAAAAAAGTGATAAAGGCGGTAATTAATTTTTGAAGATATTATCACTCGATTTTGGTACCAGTACCTTAAAGGCGGGGTTTTATTTTAAAAATAAAATATTCTTTTATACCGCTGAAAACCATTCCTATTTTGACAAACCGCTCCTTTCAATGAAAAGGATTATTGAAAAAATAAAGAGTGAACATAAGATTAACGAAATTGCAGCGATAGTAATAGACAGCATCTTTCCTGCTTATAAGTTTTTAGATGAACATCATCACCCTTTTGATAAAAATTTTTACTGGCATAATAATAATTTGAGAGAGACTATATCAGGAGTTTTAAAATCTGATTTTAAAATAAAACATATTTTACCTTATAAAGATTATATAAATTTTCTTTTAACTTCCAGGATATCAACCGATTTTATTACCTATTATAATTTGAAAAATGAACCTTCTTTGGGAGAATTTATAAAAGAATTTCAAGATATCTTACAACCTTCTGAGAGCGTAGGCTTTCTTGATGATAATGTAAAAAGATATTTCGAAATTAAAGGAAAGTGTGTCGTTCTATGCGGTTCTATAGATGCTTTTGTAGCTGCCTTGGGGATGGGAGCAGTGGGTATAGGTGAGGCTGGAGAGATCGGCGGAACTACTACCTGCGTCTTTAAAATTGTTGAAAAAAATAGCTCGGAGATGCCTTATTTTTTAGAAGGTCAATCTATAAAAATATTACCGATGTCCTGCGGGGGAATTACTCTTAAGTGGTTGAAAGACACATTTAAACTTGACGAACAAGCTATTTTTGAAAAGGTTGATAAAAATCAAAACATAGAGAAAAATCTTTTATTTTTTCCCTATCTTTTGGGAGCAAGAAGCCCGATCTGGTCGGGGAAGATAAGGTCAGCTTTTTATGGTATAGACTTTAAAACTGATTTTAATGACCTTTTGAAAGTTGTTGTGGAGGGAGTGGCCTTTGTGATTAAACAAAATATAGATATTCTAAAGGTGGAAAACGACTGGATATCTATTTCAGGACAGACCGCCCTTTCTAACAGCTGGAATCAATTAAAATCTAATATCTATAATTTAAGTCTGAGAAGAGTAAACTACCTACAATCTGCAGTAGTGGGTAATATATTTTTAGCAGTAAAGTATTTATCTAATTTTGGTGATGCTGAATTTGAAAAATTTGTTAAGGGTTTGATTAAAATTAAGGCGGTATTTAAACCTGAAAAAGAAAAAAAATTATTTTATGAAAAAAAATATAAAAATTTTATTAAGATGCAAGACAGGTTCTATGATCTTAAAGATTCGAGGAAGTCTAAATGAACTATGATGTTTTTTATGATAAAGCCTTTGGTGCTTTTGCCGGGCTCATACTTGGTGATGCGGCGGGGATGCCGGTGGAATTTTTACCTCCGGAGATGATTAAAAAAGAGTTTGGCAAGATTTCCACTTTAGTTTCGGTAAAGGATTTTCATCCTCATAGAGATTTAAAATTTGGGAGTATTACCGACGATAGTGAGCAGGCCCTCTATCTGGCAGAAGAGATGATTAAAGATAAAGGATTAACTTACGAAACGGTTAAGAGATCTTTGCTCAGATGGGTAGAAGAAAAAGATGCATTTAATAAAAGTTATGTAGGTCCTTCCTCTAAAAAGGCCTTAATAAGGCTTAAAAACGGTGAAGATTATCTGAAAACCGGGAATGAAGGCAATACTATCGGAGCCGCTATGAGAGTAATTCCAGTAGGAATAGTTAGAGCAGGTAACATCAAAAAAGCCATAGATGACGCAGTTACTTCCAGTTATCCTACTCATTCGGTTTCTAAAGCAATTGCTGGTGCTACCTCTCTGGCAGCAGCTATTTCCGAATGTTTTAATCAAAGGGCGACAGCTCAGACAATTATCGATGCAGCTATACATGGAGCTAAAATAGGTCAGACCAAGGGATTAAAATATTGTTCCCCTTCGGTCTGGCAGAGAATAGTCTATGCTATAAACTTAATTAATGAAGTTAAAAGTTCTAAAAAAGTAGCTGAACTCTTATATAATGTAATCGGGACAGATATGTTTTCCGAGCAGATTATCCCGGTAGTCTTTTCTCTTTTTTATAAATATAGACAAGAATTTTCTAAAGCATTATGGATTTCGGTAAATTTAGGAGGAGATACCGATACAATAGCTGGTTTATTAGGGTCTGTCTATGGAGCATTTTACGGTTTTAGCGGATTTCCCTCTAAAGAGAAAAAACTTTTCTATAAAATATCAGAGATAAATAATTTACAAGTAGATAAAATAGTCAAAGGATTGTGGGCGATCAAGCAATTTTAAAAGATTAATAAAAATGGTAAGGGTAAGGAATGGGACTTAAAAAATATTTTTCTAAAAAAGCAAATCGAAATGAATTTTATACTGCTTTGATCTGTTTATTCCCCTCACTGGTTATTGGAATGACTTTCGTGATCATTCCCATAATTATGGTGGTATATTTAAGTTTTACCAAATGGGATTTAATATCGGAAACAAAAAAATTTATAGGTTTGGCCAATTATATATATCTTTTAAAAAACCCTAAATTTCTTAAATCTGTTGCGAATACATTTTATTTTGCTGCAGTTCAAATACCTTTGGATTTGGTTTTTTCGTTGTTTTTTGCCTTTTTGTTAGATAAAAAAATTAGAGGGCTAAGATTTTTCCGAGCCATATACTTTGCCCCGGTAGTTACCTCGATGGTAGCGGTAAGTGCAATTTGGTTGTGGTTTTATGACCCGCAATTTGGGCTTTTCAATTATATCTTAAAACAAATTGGTTTATCTCCTTTAAAATGGCTTTATGACCCGCACTTAGCTATGCTATCAATAGTAATAATGTCAGTTTGGAAAGGACTTGGTTATAACATTGTTATATTTCTTGCCGGGCTCCAGAATATTCCCGAATCTTACTATGAAGCAGCAGATATTGATGGAGCTAACAATTGGGAAAAATTTAAACATATAACTTTGCCCCTGCTTTCTCCCGTAACCTATTTTATAATATTAATAAGCGTCATCAATTCTTTTAAAGTATTTACTCAGATATCAGTTATGACCCCGAGGGGTGGCCCATTATACAGTACAGGGGTTATAGTTTTTTATATCTATCAACAAGCCTTCGAGGGATATAAGATTGGAAGGGCTTCTGCAGCAGCTATGATTTTGTTTTTAGGAGTTTTAGCAATTACTTTTGTACAAAGAAGAATTGGTGAGAAGAGAGTCCATTATACCTAAAATGTGGAGAGATTATTTTTAAAATAATTATATTTAGGAAAATTAAAAAATGAAAGAAAATTCTTCTAAGTTTTATATCTATATTATTTTAATATTTTTTGGAGTCTTAATGTTTTTCCCTTTTGTCTGGATGTTTATCTCTTCATTTAAGGGAATTTCTGATATTTATACTTACCCGCCAAGAATTTTTCCCAAGAAATGGATATTCACTAATTACAAAGAAGTTCTTAATATGATCCCTTTCTTAAGATACTATATAAACAGTATTTTTGTGGCGACATCTTCTACTTTTTTACAGGTTTTAGTATCGGTCCTTGCTGCTTTTGCCTTTTCCAGATTACAGTTTCCGGGTAAAAATATTCTTTTTATGATGTATTTAGGCACTTTAATTATGCCTCTACAGGTTACCTTAATTCCAAAATTCTTAATTGTAGCAAATTTAAAGTGGCTGGATAGTTACCAAGGGTTGATTGTTCCCGTGCTTTTCAATACATTTTCTATCTTTTTCTTAAGGCAGTTTTTCTCTACTATTCCCAAAGAGTTAGAAGATGCTGCTAAAATAGATGGTTGCGGGCATTTTACCTTTCTTTTTAAAATAGTGATTCCTCTATCAAAACCAGCTATTGGTACAATAGCCCTTTTCTCTTTCTTAATGGAATGGAGAAGCTATATCTGGCCTTTGATAATAATAAATAAGGACGAAATGAGAACTTTACCGATAGGATTAAAATATCTAATTAGTGAAGGAGGTGGTGAATATCATCTATTAATGGCTGCAGCGGTGATGACCATAGCCCCAGTTTTGATAATATTCTTCTTATCTGAAAAGCAGTTCATTAAAGGAATTACTTTAACCGGTTTGAAAGGATAAAAACTGGTAAGCGCATTGTAAGTAAAGATATCTTTTAATTAATTTAATATTAAAAATTAGGAGGAATTTTAAGATGAAAAAGTTATTAGTTATTGTAGCTTTTACTGTTATTGTATTCAGTTTGTGTTCTTCTGTTTTTGCTTCCGGAGTAAAAATTGATTTCTGGTATGCTCTGAGCGGAAACTCCGGAGAGGTATTTTCGGGTATGATTGAAGAATTTAACCAATCACAAAGTGAAGTAGAGGTAAATGGTATCTATTCAGGGAAGTATGCTGATACTGCCAATAAAATTACAGCAGCTAAAGCTAGTAATACTCTACCTCATGGTGGGATTATTCCAGCAGGACCTCTTTTTACTGGTGCCTACGGAAACTATAAAATTTTAGATTATATCGAGAAGTATAATTTTAATTTAGGTAAATTTTACCCGGGAACCTTAGATTATTCAAAATATCAAGGAAAAATCTGTGTCCTTCCTTTTAATATTAGTACCCCAATACTCTATTACAATAAAGAACTGTTTAAAAGAGTCGGTCTTGACCCGGAAAAACCTCCGCAGACCTGGGAAGAGTTAAAGGAATATGGCAAGAAACTTACTCTGGATACCGACAATGATGGTAATATAGATACTTGGGGAGTAGATATTAAGAATATTGACTGGGTATTTAAAGCCTTTATTCTGCAAAATGGGGGAAAAATTATGAATGAGGATTCAACTGAAGTTATGTTTAATTCTCCTGAAGGGCTTGAAGCATTAAAATACTGGAAGAGCTTAACTGATGAGGGGGTAATGCCGATTGGCTTACATAATTTAGCGGAAAAATATTTTTTATCAGGGAATTTAGGAATATATATGGGTAGTTCAACCAGGCTCGGAAAATGGTCCGGACAACTGGATTTTGATTTTGGAACCGCATTTTTGCCCAAAAAGAAGACTTATGCAGTAACTATGGGCGGAGCCACAGTGGCTTTATTCCCTTCCACTCCAGAGAAAGAGGAAGCCACCTGGAAATTTATCGAATGGCTCTTAAGTTCAGAGAATATCGCCAAATGGTCTGCCGCTACTGGCTATATTCCTACTACCAGCAGTGCTTTAAAAACAATAATAATTCAAAAACTTTTCCAGGAAAAACCCGAGTATAAGGCAGCCTTTGAGCAGTTGAAATACGTACAGAATTATGAACATTTTTCGGCGATGGGAACTTTAGACCGCACTTTCTATGAAATGTTAGATAAAGTAGAGAGAGAAGCTCTGACACCCGAAGAAGCATTGAAGGAAGCAGCAGAAATTATTACTGATGATATGTAGCAGTAAAATTTGTAGTGTAATAACAGATGTTGAAATAACTATAAGATAAAAAGAGATATTAAGTTTTAACAATAGACAACCACCTTATATAGTATCGAGCATATAGTATCAGGTATCGAGTTAAGAAAAAGAACTATTCCATTAAAAAGTTTACACTAACTTTATTGATAAGATAAAATTATCTCTCCATAAGGTGGTTGTCTATTCCCATGGTATAATGGTTTAAGGTAAACACAAAGACAGAGAGGAATAAAAATAGATGAAAATATCATTTTCGACAGCAGGTTTATACCCCAGAGATACTATAGAAGCATTTAAAATAATTAAAGATTGCGGAATAAATTATGCCGAGTTGATGCCCCAGGATATTTCAGAAACCACCACAGATTTTGCCAAAGAGGTTATCGGGAAAGATATCGGTCTAAAAGTAAGCTCAATCCATTTTCCCTTAATATTATCTTCTTTTTACTATAATTGTTATTCTAAAATGCAAAATACTATTAAAAAGATAATCAATGAATTAATTGAAACAGCAGAACTTTTAGGGGTAGAAGTTATTGTATCCCACGGTCTTCCCCTTTTTAAAGATGGCTACAAGGAAAATCTTTTTTATCCCACTATCTTAGAAAATATAAATTATTTAGCAAACAAAGCAGGTGAAAAAGGAGTTAATATTGCCATAGAAAATGGTCCGAATTATAACACACGAACTCCTTTTTCTCATGATGATTTTATTAAAGGATTTTCTCAAAAGAATATCGGGGCGGTTATAGATACAACCGAAAGTTGCGAAGCACAGCAAGATATATTTGATTTTTTAAAAAATGTAAACAATATCATTCATTTTCATATCAGTGATTTTGCTAAAGACAAAGGGAAACATCTTATTTTAGGAGAAGGTGAAATAAATTGGGGAAAGTTTTTTTCTGAACTAAAGGCCAAAAAATTTGATGGGTATGTAGTTGTCGAGCCCCTTTATAAATATTTTTTAGAAAATCCCAAAGAGAAAATTAAACAGTGCCTTCAGGAAATCAAAAAATATTCTAATATTGAATAAGTAAATCTGCCAAATTTCTTTTAAGTCATAATAATAAACTAAATTTT
>Ga0209834_10000729_pt1 | contig 19527 bp, 11 predicted proteins | sample Mar14236cmmetaG_FD_184134 | JGI IMG/M metagenome (GOLD analysis project Ga0209834, IMG submission 184134) | Marine hydrothermal vent microbial communities from Guaymas Basin, Gulf of California to study Microbial Dark Matter (Phase II) - Marker... ...
AAAGACGCAATGGAGGTGCATCAATGAAGATCACAACGGTCTATGATAACACGGTATATGTTGAAGGATTGAAGAGTGAATGGGGATTTTCCTGTGCAATAGACGTATCTGGTGAGAAAATATTGTTTGATACTGGAGGAGACGGCTCTATTTTATTGTACAACATGGAAAAACTGGGCATCGATCCCGGGAACTTTGGACGAATCGTGCTGTCGCACGAACACTGGGATCATGCAGGCGGTCTGTTCGACGTGCTTGAGACGAATCATGATGCTGAAGTCTATCTGCTGGCATCGTTTTCAGAATCATTCAAGAACAAGATCAAAAACCCGGTAATAGAGATACACGAGCCATCAAAGATATGTGATTTAGTATATACCACAGGAGAACTTGGCATCTCAATAAAAGAGCAATCCTTGATACTGGAAACAATGAACGGTCTGGTTGTTATCACTGGATGCGCACACCCTGGATTAAAAGCAATCACAAACAGCGCATCCCAGTTTGGTGAGATATACGGAATCATCGGCGGATTTCATGGATTTGACGATTATCCGCTGCTTAAAGGCGTGACATTCCTCTCTCCATGCCACTGCACCCAGCATCTGAGAGAGATTGCCTCCAGATTTCCGGAAGCATACCAGAAAAACGGTGTTGGAAAAGTCTTCACCTTTGAGTAATATATGTGGGTCCGGTGCCGTCCCGCAAAACCGTGCAGAGAACTCTGCATTCTTTCTCAAATCTCTTCCTGAAGCCGCCCAACTCTAGCGACAGCGACCGCGCGGTCACCGGAATCGAGGCGCATGATCCTCACGCCCTGTGTATTGCGCCCCTGCATTCTGATATCGCGCACAGGGATTCTGATGACATTTCCGTTCTGACTGGTGACGAGGAGTTCATCATCCTCGTAGACCGTTTTAATCGCTATCACAAGTCCGTTTCGCAAACTCGGGATGATTGTGATGACTCCTTTTCCTCCGCGCCTTGTGATGCGATATTCATCGAATTCAGTCCGTTTTCCGTATCCGTTTTCCGTCAGTGTCAGGAGTGCAGCGCCCTCCTGCACGATATCCATATCGACCAGATGATCACCATCTGCAAGCGTGACACCCCTGACACCGCGTGCGCTCCTGCCCATATTGCGAACCTCTGACGCATGGAACCGGATCGCTTTTCCATGAGCGGTTCCGAGAATGATGTCATCGGCATCCTTGACCATCCTGACCGATACCAGTTCATCGGAATCGTCCAGCCTGAGCGCGATGATCCCTGTCCTGCGAGGATGGCTAAACTCGGATAACCGGGTTTTCTTGATTATTCCGGCTCTCGTTGCCATGACAAGACAACGTTCGTCGTCGAACCCGCTCACCTTGACAAAGGCGGTGACGTCTTCACCAGGGGATAACTCCAGAAGATTCACGATTGCCTTGCCTTTTGCCTGTCTGCTTCCCTCAGGGATCCTGTATACCTTGAGCCAGTGAACCTTGCCCTTGTTTGTGAAAAACAGGATATAATCATGGGTATTTGCAACAAAGATATCCTCAACAACATCTTCTTCCTTTGTGGTCATACCGACGACCCCTTTTCCTCCACGCTGCTGCCGCCGGTATGTGTCGATGGGCACACGTTTGACGTATCCCGTATTCGAGATGGTGATGATCACATCTTCGGACGGGATCAGGTCCTCTTCCTCGAACTCTTCATGTGCCTCCAGTATTTCGGTCCTTCTCGGATCGGCGTACGTACACTTGATCGAGATCAGTTCCTCTTTTATCAGGTCAAGAACTTTTGAAGTGCTTGCAAGTACTTTCCTTAAAAAAGCGATCGTTTCTTCAAGTGATCTGTATTCTTCATCGATTTTATTGCGTTCCATGCCTGTAAGGCGGTGCAATTGCATGGCAAGAATCGCTTTTGCCTGCTTCTCACTGAGTCTGAAATTCGATATCAAACCATCTCTCGCCACATCTACCGTCTTTGATGATCGTATCAGTTTTATTACCGCATCGATGTTATCGAGTGCGATCTTCAGACCATCAAGGATATGTATCCGGTCTTCTGCCTTCTTAAGATCGTATCTGCTTCTCCGGATGATTATCTCCTTTCTGTGATCGATATAGCACTGTATCAATCCTTTCAATGAGAGAACCTTCGGCTCCCCGTTCACCAGTACCAGATTGATGATGCCGAAGCTCGCTTTTAATTGTGTATGTTTATATAATTGATTTAGAATAACCTGCGTGTTCGCGCCCTTTCTGATCTCGATCACGACCCTGATCCCTTCCTTGTCAGATTCGTCCCTGAGATCGGAGATTCCATCGATCTTTTTATCCTTCACAAGATTTGCGATATCCTCGACAAGTTTCGCCTTGTTTACACGATACGGAAGCTCCGTGACGATGATTCGCTCCTTTCCCCTGTCTGTCTCGATCTCTGTTCTGGCGATCATCTCAATGATGCCGCGTCCGGTTCGATATGCAGCCCGAACCCCTCCCAATCCCGTGATCGCTCCTGCTGTCGGGAAGTCCGGTGCCCTGATGTACGTCATCAGTTCGTCAACGGTCACATCCGGATGATCGATCGTATAGATGATGCCATCGATGACCTCGCCGAGATTGTGCGGCGGCATATTCGTCGCCATGCCAACAGCGATCCCTGTGGAGCCGTTTACAAGCAGATTCGGGAGCAGTGCCGGTAGGACAGACGGTTCTTTCAGCGAATTATCATAGTTTGGAATAAAATCCACAGTATCCTTGTTGATATCTCTGAGCAGTTCGCTGGCGATCTTCGCCATCCTGACCTCGGTATACCGCATGGCAGCAGCCTCATCGCCATCGATCGAACCAAAATTGCCCTGTCCATCGATCAGCGGATATCTGAGTGAGAACGGCTGCACCATCCTGACGATGGTGTCATAGATTGCGGCATCGCCATGCGGATGATATCTGCCCATCACATCACCAACGATCCGTGCTGACTTGCGATATGGTTTATCAGATGTAACCCCAGCTTCGAGCATTGCATACAGGACGCGGCGGTGCACCGGTTTCAAGCCGTCACGGACATCAGGGAGCGCACGCCCGATTATTACGCTCATCGCATAATCAAGATACGATGACTTGAGTTCCTGTGTGATCGGAATCTGATGTACCCGGCTGGTCAGTGGTTGTGTATCAGGCGATGTGGTCATGCAATCTCTACAATACATTATCTTGTTGACACTTAAGGGTGATCGACCTGGATACGTGAGAAGAGTTCACTGCTACATGCAAGGATCTCTTCTGCAGCAATCATGTTTATCATCGTTCATTTTACATTTTGGCAATGTAAAATAAAATGTACTTCCCATTCCTATCTCACTATCAGCCCACATCTCGCCGCCATGCAGTTCTATATATCCCTTTGCCATGGTGAGTCCGACTCCAATCCGGTCGCAGTGCCTCGTAAGCGAGGAATCTACCATGTAGAACCGGTCAAAGATTCTTGGCAGATCCGTTTCCGAGATGCCGATGCCGTTATCACTGACCGATACAAGGATATGATCACCGTGATCGGCGGCAGTGATCCTGATCTTTCCGTCGATATCGGTATAATAAATCGCATTGAATATGATATTTTCCATAACGCGTGTGATTCTCTGACGATCACACTCGATGATCAGTGCCGGTGAGATATTTATATCGATCTCATGATTCTTTTCAGCAATCAGCAATTGGCGTCTTGCAAGAACCTCGCTCACGATCTCATACAGATGCACCGAATCGTATTCGAGTTTCAACATGCCAGCATCAAGATATGAGAGATCGAGGAGGTCATCGATCAACTGCTTAAGTTTATAGGAATTATTCTTTATACTTTCAATATAATACTTTTGTTTATCTGTGAGATTTTCTGAACGGAGCGAGAGCAGGTCACCAAATCCAATGACTGCTGCAAGCGGTGTGCGCATTTCGTGTGCAACTACGTGAATAAAATCGTTTTTCATCTGATCGAGTTTTTGCTGCTCGGTTATGTCCCTCACAATCTCTATAATCGATAAACTGCCATCCGGATGATGGAGCGGTGATGCTATGATCTCATAGAACCCCCCATCCCTGCCAGCAGTTGTGTATCTGAAGATGCCCGTACCCTGTTTGACGATCGTATCGACTGGACATGGATTGCATGGATTATTCCGTCCGGCAAACAGTTCATAGCACTTTTTGCCAACCCGATTACCGAATATTCTGGTCATGAACTCGTTCATGTACTCAATCTCAAAACTCTCGTTTTCGATGACCACACCTGCCGGTATGTTCGAAAGAAGTGACTCAAAATCTTCTTTATCGTATTCCCTTTGCTTCTCATTGTATACTCCCATTTCCACCATAATATTATCATTAATGGTTATACATAAATGTTGAGGTCGATTTATGACCGGCAGAGGTTGTGCTGCAGGTGTGATGGTTACGGCTGCACCGTTTCCATCAGGCTAATATTTATGTCTGAAAAACTCCTCTTCATAGTTATGACAGATACCGCAGAAGTGGGACTACCAGGAACATCAAGAACAACCGACCAGATCGATTCCAGTGTCTCCGATCTGATGAATACGATAACAGCGCTGCACAACCAGATCGCAACGCTCCGTATGCAGAACAGCGAGATTCAGGCACGACTGCTCGATGCGGTGGTTGCAAACGAAAGTCTTCAAAAACAGGTGCTGGCTCTAAATAAGCGCATCGAGGACTCTATAAAGCCGCCACTCTTCATCGCAAGCGTTCTCGAGGTACGTGATGGGGAGGCATTGATCAGGCAGCATGGAAACAATCAGGAATGGCTTGTCGAATGCGATAAGCAGCTGGAGGTTGGGATGCGTGTTGCCGTAAATAACGATCTTGCAATCATACGGATTCTAAAGGGAACACTGGATGAACGTGCGCTGATCATGGAGTTGATCGATACTCCAGATGTCGACTACCAGATGGTCGGCGGACTCGAAAAGCAGATCCAGGAGGTGAGAGAGACCGTGGAACTGCCGCTGACCTCTCCTGAGGTATTCAAGAATATCGGAATCGAGCCGCCGCGTGGTGTGCTCCTGTACGGGCAGCCAGGCACAGGAAAGACGTTGCTCGCAAAGGCGGTGGCTCATCATGCCGATGCCACCTTCATCAAGATGTCAGGATCGGAACTGGTGCACAAATTCATCGGTGAGGGCGCCCGTCTTGTCCGTGATGTCTTCCAGCTCGCACGTGAGAAATCGCCAACCATCCTCTTCGTCGATGAGATTGACGCCGTCGGCGGCAGGCGCACGCATGATGGGACCGTGGGCTCGGCAGAGGTGAACCGCACCATGACCCAGATCCTGACCGAACTGGACGGTTTTAGAGAACGGGGCGATGTGCGGGTGATGGCAGCAACCAACCGGATCGATCTCCTGGATCCTGCGCTGCTGCGCCCAGGACGGTTCGACCGGGTGATACAAATTCCTGCACCAGACGAAGCAGGACGGATGCAGATTCTTGGCATCCACACGAAGAATATGTCACTTGCTGGTGATGTCGATCTTCAGTCTCTTGCCGCGACAACCGATGGCGCAACCGGTGCGGATCTGAAGATTATGGTGACCGAAGCCGGCATGAATGCGGTACGTGAAAAGAGATCTGCGGTTTCGATGGACGACTTCCGTTATGCACTGGCTAAGTTGAGGAAGGGGGAGGAGAGCGAGCCGCACGGCATGTTTGCGTAAGGCTGGCGGGCGGTTCGTGCTGATGCCCTGATCTATAGTCATTCCGGTAACCGGATTCAGGACTGAACAGGGCTATACCGCCCCTAATTCAACTGCACCCCTGTGATGCTCGATATGTCACTTTCCTGCATGGCAACGCCTATGGTGCGGGATGCTGCCTGAATCATCGGCTTTCGCAGCGAAACAACGATGAACTGTGCATTCTTTGCGGATTTCTTCACTCTTGATGCGATCCGCTCGACATTTGCACCATCAAGGAACATGTCGATCTCATCGAATGCATAGAACGGTGCCGGACGGTGCTGCTGGATTGCAAAGATGAATGCGAGCGCAGTCAAACTCTTCTCACCTCCGGACATCGCCTCGAGCCGCTGCAATCTTTTATCTGCTGGCTGTGCACGGATGGTCATGCCGCCTGTGAACGGATCCTCAGGATTTTCAAGGATCAATTCACCAGATCCACCTGATAATTCTGCAAAAATGGATTTGAAATATTCATTGATCTCATTGAACGAATCAAAGAACGTGCGTTTCTTCAAACATTCATACTTCTCGATTCGATCGATGATCGCCTCCCGTTCCATCGAAAGCGTCTCTTTTCTTGTGTTAAGAGTGGATATTCTCGATTCCACTGCTTCATACTCATCGAGCGCACGCATGTTGACAGGTTCGAGTTTTTCCATCGCTGAATCAATGGACTGGATGCGGGTGCGTACCTCCTCTTCGGTCGGGACCTCCTGAGATTCATCGATACCGGATTCTTCGATCTCATAACGGAGTGTGTCTATCTGCTCATTTAACGCATCTTTTGTTGCGATCAGTGCCTGTATGTCCCACCGCACCTGATCGAGACGCTTCTGTACGCCGCTCAAGCGTGCGGACGCATCCTCATGCTTCTCTTGCATGAGTGCACGCTCTTTCTGCAGGGAAGAGAGTTCGCAATCGAGCTGCTCTGCTCTATGGGTCTTCTCTTCGAGTTTTGTCTCGATATCCAGAATAGTATCCCTGTACTGTGAGATTTTTGATTGGCGATCGTTTTTTCGATCTTCGAGTTCTTGTATACGATTTCTATCATTTTCAAGCTTTGTTTTTATATTATCATTCTCAAGAATTAATGATTTTATAGTTGTCTCGATATCACGTATTCGTTCCCTCAATCTATTTATTTCAGAGGTTATCCTATCGGATTGGGCGTTTAAATCCGGTATCTCCGAATCTTCCAGCTCACCTTCCAGCTGCGTGATACTCTCGGTCTGTCCGCGTATATGATCGGTCATGGATGCGATCTCCTCTTCGATCTTCTCCATCTGGTTGCGCAATGTTTCCCGCTCTATCCTGATATCGTCGAGGGTTTGCTCTTTGTTCCGGATGACAGCACTCAACCTATCGCTTCTTCCTGCAACTTCCTCGATCTGAAGTTGTTTTTTTGCAATTTCCTTTTCAAATTCATTTATTTCACTATTTATGGCTGAAATATGGTTATCAACTGAATCAACTCTTTCAGAAATATATTTCCTGCGTGAATCGTATTCTACAATCTGTTCTGCAAGTTTTACCAGTTTTTCCTGCTCCATTGCCGCGAAGTGCGACCCGCGATCTGATCTTGACCCTCCTGTCATTGCACCGGTCTTTGTGACCAGTTCACCACTGAGCGTGACCATGTTGTATCTGCCAATCAGTTTCCTTGCGACATCGATGGTCTCGACCACAACCATATCTCGAAACACATATCTAAATGCTTTTTCGAGTTTCGGATCAAAATCAACCAGATTTATTGCATAATCGATTATTCCACCATTTTCAGGAAGATTTTCGTACGAAAAATTGGCTCTTAATTTGTTGAGCGGCAGAAATGTTGCTCTCCCTGCAGATGTTCGCTTCAACAGATCGATCGCATGAGCAGCAGTCGCATCGCTATCCACCACGATATTCTGCATACGGGCGCCGGCAGCAATCTCCAGCGAAATCGCGTATTTCTGCTCGACCCTGCCAAGAGATGCGATCGTACCGTATATGCCTGGCAGTTCTCTCATATCTTTTGCCTTTAAAACCGTTTTAACGGCATGAGGATAGCGGAGATCCTCCGCAGCCCTGACACGCGCCTCTGCTTTGACATATTCCTGATGAAGATCATTGAGATGCGCTTTGACCTCATCAAGTTCGGGTTTCAGTTTCGATCTGCTGCTTTCAAGGTCGCTTCGATCGCTGATCAGGGTTTTTATGCTATCCGCACACTCGTTGATCTCGTTTTGCAGATGTTCGATGTCAGCGTCAACCGATGCGATGCTCTGCTTTGCATCCTCGATATCGGATCGTATCTCATTCTCCTCTGCGTTCTTGCGCCGAACCGCATCCAGAAGCCGATCCTGTTCTCGCATGAGTTCATTTTTTGCAGACTTTGCGATCTCCAGATTCTTCCTCTCCTCATCCAGTTGATTCCGCATCTTCGCATAGCCCGCATCCACTTCGCTGATTCTGCTGCGAATCAGCATCAACTCAGACTCGTTTTCCTCTATCTCTGCCAAAATACTATCTTTTCGTAGATGCTCATCATTGATCTTCTCTTCGCATGTCGAGAGCAGATTGCTGGCTGTATCGATCTCAATAAATAATCGCTGTCGCTCCTTCTTGATATCCTGAATATCAACTTCAAGCAGTTCGATAGAATCCATTAATCTGGAAATCTCACCTCGAATTTGTTCGATCTCCTTTTTTATCTGGATTTGCTCATGCTCTCCTTTAAGCATGATCTTCTCGTTCAAATCTTTTAAAACAGATTCTATCTCAGAAAATTCATCTTTTTTTTTGGTAAAATCCGATAACAAATCCACCTCAAGGTCTTGTTTGCTACAAATCTCTGTTGATATCGACTCCTGCTCATGTACCGCATTCTTAAGTTTCGCAAGGAGTGTGAACGACTCATAACGACATCGCTCATCCTTAAGAGACTGATACTTCATCGCCTGGTCACGTTCTCTCTTCAATTTTCTGCGCTGCTGCGTAACCTCTGACAGAATGATATCGATCCGTTCGATCTGATCACGTACAGCATCCAGTTCGCTGTATGCTCTCTCCTTCTTCTCATCGAATTCTGCAACGCCTGCGATCTCATCGATGATCTTTCTCCTCTCAAAAGGAGTCATCTCGGTGATTCTGGTAACATCACCCTGCATGACCACGTTGCATCCTTCCGGTCGTATCCCTGCCCTGGCAAGATTTGCATGCAGATCAGATAGCGTGCATGCCGTGTCATTGAAATAATAGTAGCTGTAATACCCGCTTTTTGTCTGCCTGATCCTGCGGGTGATCTCGATCGTATCACGATCAGAACAGAGACTCCGGTCGCTGTTATCGAATCTGATTGTGACCTGTGCAGATCTAATCTCTTTTCCATTCCCATTTCCATTCCCGTTGAATATCAGATCTGTCAATTTTTCTGCCCGCATGGTCCTGGAACCAGATAAACCGAGCGCAAAGATGATACCATCTACTATATTGGACTTTCCACTACCATTCGGTCCAGATATGGTGGTAAATTCGTTTAAAAATGGTATTTTTACCTTCTTTCCAAACGATTTGAAATTATCGAACTCTATTTCCTTGATATACACATAAACACCCGATCAACCGGCAACGATAATCTCCCCCTTCTCATCTCGCTCTGGATTCATTTCCGGGGTGTTTTCTGCTACGATGTACTCAGCAGATCTAACATCTCTGTATCTTTTTGGAGTAGAGGACTTTTTATGCTGTATTTCCTCAATAATCGCTTTCTGGTCTAGTAACTCATTTAGTATTCCACGCATATCTTCTCTTAACTCTTTCACTTCCCTTTCAAGTGCAGCAATGCGGTCACCGGTCACAGGCGATGATTTCGCCATCTCTGTGATCATCTGATCTCGCTCCTTCAACTGCTGTTCGAGCCGTTCAATGAGAATATCTCTCTGCTTATCCATCCATACCCCTTCCATGTCTTTATTTTGAGATAAGCCATCCTGTTTAATGTTCTGCATGGCTGTATATAAATGTTGCGAAACGAACCGCACAGATCTACCGCAGAAGTCGCAAAAAAGAATACTTATCTGGGGATGGGTTTGCATGACACGAAACCCTTAAATACGATTCATTCGGTGTTACCTCCATAATAACAATCATCAGTTGTAAATACGAATTATTAAGATTAGTAATAAATAATCTCACAAATTCAAGGAGATGACCAAATGCGTAACATAAGGAGGAAGATACTGCCATTCACCGCGATTGTAGGGCAGGAGAGGATGAAAAAGGCACTGATACTGAATGCAATCAATCCAAGGATCGGAGGTGTCCTGATAAGAGGTGAAAAAGGAACAGCAAAATCAACAGCGGTTCGATCTCTCGCAGAATTGCTTCCAGAGATCGATGTGGTGAAGAACTGTCCGTTCAATTGTGACCCGGACGATCCCGATCAGATGTGTGATATCTGCTACGAGAGCGCGGTGAATGGCGGAAAACTCGAAACCATAACCAGGAAAACGAGGGTCATCGATCTGCCGCTCGGTGCAACCGAGGATCGGGTCGCTGGTACGCTAAATATCGAAAAAGCGATTAAAGAAGGGATAAGAGCACTCGAACCAGGCATCCTTGCCGCTGCAAACCGCGGCATCATGTATATCGATGAGGTAAATCTCCTTGATGATCATGTTGCTGACATTCTCCTGGATTCGGCTGCGATGGCTGTGAATGTGATTGAGCGGGAGGGAATCAGCGTAAGCCACCCTTCCCGATTCATTCTGGTCGGAACGATGAATCCGGAAGAAGGCGAACTCCGACCGCAGCTGCTGGATCGATTCGGCTTGCAGACGAACGTTGAGAGCATAGACGATGTAGAAGGGCGTGTTGCGATCGTGAAGGTTGCGGAAGGGTTTGAAAATGATCCTGAGGGATTTAGAAGATCTTACGAGAATCAGCAAAGGGAATTGAGCGAAAAGATACTGAAAGCAAAATCACTGCTCCCGGACGCCAGAATCAGCGATGATCTATTGAAAAGAACTGCCACGATGTGCATAGAACTTGGCGTTAAGACGCACAGGGCAGAGATCGTTGTGACCAGAACCGCAAAGACGATTGCGGCATTCGATGGCCGCACGGATGTCACGCTTGAGGATATCAGGGAGGCGATGGAACTTGCGCTGCCGCACAGGATGCGCAGGAAGCCATTCGAGCCTCCGCAACTTGATACTGAGAAACTCGACGAGATGATGCAGGAGAGAACTGAGCAACAGCAGGAAGAAAAACAGGACAAAGAGCACAAAGATCACAAAGAGCATCAGAAGCCAGAGAAGGAGCAGCAAGAACCGCAGGATTCACACGATAGCAGAGGCAGCCGGCAGCAGGCAGAGCAGCCAGAGTCGGTCTTTGAGATCGGAAGCCCGATCGATGCAGGTATCGTGAGACCAGAGGAAAAGCAGGATCGGAGATACCGCAGAATGACATCTGGCAGACGGATTCCAACATTTGCACGGTATAACCGGGGCAGATACGCACGACACACCATGCCGCATGGCAGACCAACTGATATCGCTTTTGATGCCACGATTCGCGCTGCCGCACCGCATCAGAAGGATCGATGTAGTTCGGATGGAGTAGCCATCAACGTTCTGGATCAGGACATCAGAGATAAGATCAGGGTCGGAAAAGTCTCCACGGCAACCCTCTTTGTGGTGGACGCATCCGGCTCGATGGGCGCTTCGAACCGGATGGAGAGCGCTAAAGGGGCGGTTCTCTCGCTCCTCATGGATTCGTACCAGAAGCGTGATAGGATCGGGATGGTTGCGTTCCGCGGAAATGACGCGGATGTTCTGCTCCCGCTCTCCAGAAGCGTTGATCTCGCATTCAAACGATTACGTGACCTTCCGACAGGCGGAAAAACACCTCTATCCGCGGGGTTTAACTCGGGACTGAATCTGCTTCTAACAGAGCTCAGGAAAAATGAAGAGATGATTCCGATGATGATTCTGATATCGGACGGACGTGCAAATGTCCCACTGGGAAATGCTGGAATCAAAGAAGAACTGCGCAAAATCGCAGAAGAGGCGAGATCCGCGGGAATTCATCTGGTTGTTCTCGATACCGAATCTGCGGGTGGAACGTTTATCAAGATGCATCTTGGATACTGCAGGGATATAGCGGAACATGCTGGCGGCAGGTATTATCCGGTCGATCAACTATCATCCGGGCAGGTTCACGAGATCGTTGCAACCGAGCAGGAACTGCTGACAGAAATGCATTCGATGTGGTGTTGATATGAAGATCGTATCGATAACATGGAGCAGCGATGTGTCGCTCCTTGCCGAGGCGTGTGCTGAGCTTGATATAGCGCTGAACGCATGGTCCGTGCATGATCTCAAGGATGAAGCGGAACGAGAGCGCTGTACAGAATCATTCAGGCACGCAGATGTTATCCTTCTGCATCCGACAAACGAAGGTGTCTGGGACGATATCATCGAAAAATTGAGCGGCGGTACTCCGATAATCTCTTTTGGTTACGATCCGTCGTTCTGGCAGCTTTCAAACGTTCCACTGGAGATTACCGCAACGGTCAATGCATACCATGTGTACGGTGGGCTGGAAAATACGAAAAACATGCTCAAATACATCGGAAAAGAGATTCTGGGCATGGAATATGAATATGAGCCCCCGGAAGAGACGATGTGGCAGGGAATATATCATCCGGACGCTGATACGGCTTTCGATAACATCGAAGAGTATCTGAGGTGGTATAAACCGGAATCAAAGCATACCATCGGGATACTGTTCCACCGGACATACTGGGCGAATGGGGATCTTGAGATCACGAATGCATTGATCCGCGAACTTGAAAAGGAGTTTAATGTGATTCCGGCATTCTGCTACGGGGTTGGCGATGCTGAACTCGGCGCTAAACAGGATAGCGAGGTCATCAAAGACTTTTTTATGAATCCTGTGCGTATCGATGCGCTCATAAACCTTCAATCGGTATTTGACATCGGAGATGATGAAGAATCTGCAGATGTGCTGAAAGAACTCGATGTTCCGGTATTTCATCCATTGATGGCGTATCATGCAACAGAAGCTGAGTGGAGCGCGGATGTTCTCGGACTATGCAGTACCGAGATCGGCTGGAGCGTTGCGATGCCTGAGTTCAAGGGTGTGATCGAACCAATCATCGTCGGGGTGTCACGATGCGAGGAGGATCACGGAACCGAGTTCGAGCGGCACACTGTAATCGAGGAACGGGTGAGAAAGGTTGTGGGCAGGATCAAAAAATGGATCAGACTCAAGAATAAAACAAAATCAGATCGAAAGATCGCATTCATTCTGCATAACAGCCCATGTGCAAGTCTGGAGGCGACCATCGGAGCCGGTGCCCATCTCGATACCCTTGAGAGCGTATCAAGGATACTCCATGCGATGAAGGAGAACGGGTATTCGGTGGATCCGCCTGAAAGCGGAAAAGATCTCATCGATACGATCCTGAGCCGCAAGGCAACCGCAGAGTTTCGATGGACCACGATCGATGAGATCGTAAAGAGCGGTGGAGTTCTTGCGATGGTTGGGATGGAAGAGTACGAGGAATGGTTCGAGACACTGGCACCGGATGTCAGGAAAAGGATGTGCGATGTATGGGGCAATCCTCCTGGGGAGGCGAAGAATGGTGTTCCTGCAGCGATGGTCTACGATGGCAGGATCGTTGTAACAGGAGTTAAATACGGAAATGCTGTGGTATGCATCCAGCCCAAGCGGGGATGTGCCGGATCAAGATGCGATGGTCAGGTCTGCAAGATTCTGCATGATCCTGAGATTCCGCCGCCGCATCAATACATGGCTACATATCGGTACCTCGAAGACGGTTTCGGTGCGGATGCAATCGTGCATGTCGGAACGCACGGAAACCTTGAATTCCTTCCTGGAAAGTCGGTTGCGCTTTCAGAGAGCTGCTATCCTGATATCGCAATCGGAAACATCCCGCATCTGTACATCTATAACTCGGACAATCCCCCTGAAGGTACGATTGCAAAGAGGAGAAGCTACGCTACACTGATCGACCATATGCAGACCGTTATGACAGAAAGCGGTCTTTATGGCGAGTTAAAGGAACTGGAAGACCGGATTGCAGAGTACAACAGGACAAAAGAATCGGATAAGGCAAGGGCACACGCTGCAGAGCATGTTATCAGGGATCTCCTGACCACCACCGAACTTTCGAGAGAGATACAACTTGAAAAACTGATGAAAAAGGGAGTTTCATTCGAGAAGATCGCTGATGCAGCTCACGGCGCAATAACCCGCATCTATAACAGCCAGATTCCGGATGGGATGCATATATTTGGTGAAGTTCCGAAAGGCGATAAAAAGGTAGAACTGATATGTTCGATACTCAGATATGATTCTCTGTTGCGAAAGACGGTATCTGACCTGATGGATATGGACATTGAGATGTCAGATGATCTGTCAGAGGTCGATACGCTCGGAAAAGAACTGGTACGAAGATTTATAGAAAATGAAGAATCATCACATGAGATCGTGAAGGATGTCTTTGGAGATCGATTGAAGAGCGTGGACGAATCCGCAATCGCGCAGGTTAGAGATAAGATCTGCGATATCTCATCGCGGATCGATGCATCCGATGAGATCCGTGCACTGCTCCACGGCTTTGATGCCGGTTACACCGAGCCAGGTCCGTCAGGTCTCATAACAAGGGGAAAGCCAGAGATTCTCCCGACCGGCAGGAACTTCTATTCACTCGATCCGTCCAAGATACCAACGAAGGCTGCGTGGAGGATCGGGGTAAGGCTCGCTGAAGGCTTGATCGAGAAATACACGGAAGAGCACGGGAGAATCCCTGAGAATATTGCGATGTACTGGATGGCGTCCGACATCATGTGGGCGGATGGAGAGCAGTTATCGCAGATCATGCACCTTGTAGGCTGCGAGCCGATCTGGGACGGCAGTCAGGTAAAAGGGTACAGAATCGTTCCTCTTGAGGAGCTCAGCCGCCCGAGAATCGATGTGACGATCAGGGTTAGCGGAATCACGCGGGACTGTTTCTATAACTGTGTGGAGTTCCTTGATGAAGCGCTACGCGAGATAACGATCCTCGATGAGCCTGATGATATGAATTATCTAAAGAAACATGCATCGGATGGGAGTGATGCCCGCATATTCTCAAGCAAGCCAGGAACGTATGGCAACGGTGTGAATCTCGCTGTTTATTCCTCTGCATGGAAGGAGGACAAGGACCTCTCTGATGTGTACGTCTACTGGAACGGATACGAGTACGGAAAAGGTGTCTTTGGGGCAGAATCTCATGATAAGTTCGTATCTCAACTAAAAACCGTTAATCTCACATTCAACAAGACCGTCACAGATGAATACGACCTTTGCGGATGCTGCTGCTACTTTGGAACACACGGCGGGCTTACGACTGCTGCAAGAGAGATATCCGGAGGTGATGTCTCCACATACTACGGTGATACCCGTGATGTGAACAGGGTTGAGATCAGAACGCTTGCCGATGAGATACGCAGAATCGCCAGGACGAAACTCTTGAACCCGAAATGGATCGAGGGCATGAAGAATCACGGCTACAAGGGAGCAGGTGACATATCGAAGCGGATAGGAAGAGTTTACGGCTGGGAGGCGACGACGCAGGAGGTCGATGACTGGATATTCGATGATATCGCAAGGACGTTCGTGCTCGACCGCGAGATGCGGCAGTTCTTTGAAAAGAACAATCCTTATGCGCTCGAAGAGATTGGAAGAAGGCTTCTTGAGGCTTATGAGCGAGGATTGTGGGATGCTGATCCTGATGTGATCGATGGGCTCAAGAATGCCTATCTCGAGATGGAGGGCGTAATCGAGGAGAGGATGGGCGATGTGACCGGAGATTTTCAGGGCGGATCGATCGATGTGGTGACAGCAGCGGAAGTCGGAGAGTGGAAGAAGAAGATAGAGGAGATCTTAGGGTGAAGGATGTGGTCGTACATGTTTCGGAGTTGACAGCTCCGACCGCATCTGCTGGATCGATCTGGCTTGCATGCGAATCTGTTGAAATTGAGCCTATACAGCGGTTGGTGCAGCATGTATCGCTGCCTGGATGATTCTGGCGATCCCGTACTGATCCCATTTCCCTGAGTTGATCACAAGATCGTACACCCTCATATCACCAACATCTATACCATAATATTTCTCATACCGTTCGGCTTCACATGCCTCTCTCTCCTTTATATGCCGGGTCGCATCCTGTACCGGAACCTTTTCGCGATGCGCAACCCGCGCTGCTCTTGTATCCCGTGGTGCGGTGATAAATACTGCGAGATCAGGCTCTGTCATCCATGCAGAAAGCCTGCTCTCGATGATGATACCCTTCTTCGCATCTCTTGCATTCGATGCGATCTCCTTCTGGAACCGGTCGATCTGCTGATCGATGTCTGCATCGTCTGTTGCAAGTTCTCCAAACTCTTCTAACGACATGCCATTCTCTTCTGCCATTCTTCGAAAGATGTCTCCAGCAGATACGAGATCGATACCAAGACGTCTCGATATAATGCCGGATACCGTACTGGTCCCGCTTCCTGGAAGACCGCTTATCGCGATGATCATATAGGTATCAGGATCGTCTCATGGTACTTATTCATATCGGGAACGGCAGCCCATCCACGCCGTGCTTGACAAAGTTCTTGATGATCTCATACACTTCATCGTACTGCTCAATATCGCGATTGACCATCTCATCGAGTATCCGCGCCCGCAGAAAGAGATCGTCGTATATCTTCCTCGTATCCTCATACCCCTGGATCTTCGCAATCTTGTCTTCCAGTATAAAACTGTTGTTCAAGCCCCTGAAATGATGGACATCGGTCTCCGGATCCCATTTGAACACCGCCCTTGTCACAACACCGCCCACGTCCTCGTAATATCCCTCGATCTCCTCAATCGACAGACACCGCCGCAAGAATTTTCCTTTTACATAAACAGCCTGCAGAATCATTGCAACATTGAGGTTGTCGATGAATGTAACCGGAATATTGATCGGGTCGCCTGTGAGCCTCTGGATCATCTTCTTGACCGCTGATGCGTGGAATGTTGCAATCACTGGATGCCCGGTCTGCATCGCCTGGAATGCGGTTGCGCCTTCTGCCCCTCTGATCTCACCAACGATGATGTAATTCGGTCTTGACCGGAGCGCGGCTTTTAAGAGCGTGAACGTATCGACCCTTGACTCCTGTGGTCCTGATTCTCTTGTTATGAGCCGCTGCCATACCTCATGCGGCGGCAGCACCTCTGGCGTATCCTCGATGCTGTATATCTTGGAGTTCTCCTGTATGAAACAGAGACATGCATTCAACATCGTTGTTTTTCCGGATGCGGTCTCTCCTGAGAAGAATATGCTCATCCCGTTCTCAAGACACAGCCAGAGATATGCAGCCATCTCGGTGTTGATGCCGCCCCATTTGATCAACTGAATGATACTGATCGATTCCTCGCTGAACTTCCGCATCGTGAAGCTGCTGCCTGCGATGCTGACATCCTCGCTGTAGATGATGTTGATTCTTGAGCCGTCCGGGAGTGCACCGTCAGCGATCGGCGTGGACTCGCTAACCGGCCTCCCTATGCGTTCGCTCATGCTCCGCATCCAGTTGTCAAGTGCCTTCTGTTCGCCGAAATCGAGATTCGTTCGCAGCATCCCATATTTTTTGTGGATGATATATATATTATTGACACCGATGCTGTGAATATCCTCGAGGTACGGGTCCCGGATCACTGGTTCGATGGCTCCCGAGCCAATGATATCCCGTTCAAGATAATATGCTATCTTGTTATATTCAAACTGGGTGAGCGGAACCTTACGATCGATTGCAGCGAATCCGAGCCGTTCAACAACGTTCTTCCTGTTCGAGACCGCTCCGCCGGTACCGACGATCACAGACTCATTCAGTAACTTGGAAATCTGTGCACGCAGTTCGGTTTCCGATGCTGGAACAGGTTCATTCGGTGCTTTTTCAAGAATCTTGTTCTTTATAGCGCTGTACTTCTCCTGTTCTTCCTGCGATAATCTGGGCTCGATCGCATAATATCTGATATGACCAAGTTTTTCTGTGCCGTACAGGTGGATAAAAATCGGATCTCCAACCGGAAGGATGATGTTTGGGAACTGCGGAAGATCTCCTGAAAGTTTCTGCATAAATTCCGGAGTTGTATTGGTTTCTTTGCGAAATGTCTGGACATATTCCTTCAAATGCGGATTTCTCTGCATTGCCATCTCAAACTCATTCATTGGAGACACCTCACGCAACCGCTGAAATCTCGATGACCAGTCCTGCTCCTGGCTCAATTCTGAATCCGATCATCTGGGTCACCTGCCCTTTTGCTCCTGTGAATTTGTTGATGACCATCGTTCGTTTGATCTCATTTCCTACCGCCTTTACCTGGAGGGACATATAAATATCACAGGATGAATGAAACACCGACATGATATTCTCATCCAGTTGATCCGGCTCAAGCGTGACGATGATGATCTTTCCAATCCCGTTGAGTTTTTTGAAGAAAGACATGAGATCAAGTGTCTTCTCGGCATCTGCGCTGTATTTAATCAATGCCGATATGGTATCGATGATGATCACATCCTTCTCAAACAGTTCCTTTGCAGTCATCAAGCGCTGCAAAAAGTCGGTTCTGGTCTTTGCCGCCTGTACGAGCGGTATCACAGGTATGTATAGCAAATTCCCTTTCAACAGGTGATTTGCGATCGGATAATCAAGCGAATACATCTGGTTGATGAACCCTTTGGTGGTCTGCTGGGTCGATATGATGGTAACCGTTGTTTTATTCTCGATCATCCCGTAACTGATCCGCTGGCAGATCGTGCTCTTGCCGCTGCCGCTGCCCCCCTCGATCACCACCAGCGAGCCTGGCGGAAAGCCATCTCCAAGTTTGCGATTGAATTCATCGCGTTCGAGATAGAACGATCTCAGTTCAGCCAAATCGGTCACCTCTCATAACGCGCCTCGTTCTTCAGGTCAGAGTACAGTATCCGAAGCCGCTGGTCATCAGCCCGGTGGGTTGGGCACCAGTATTCGATCTGAAATCCGATGATCTGTGTAACCCGGATATCCGAACCTGCGAATTTGTTGACAACGATCGAACGCCTGATATCCTCCATCTCTCTCTTTGTTTTAATCAATAAACATATATCAGACGATGAATCAAATATGTGCATGATATCAGGATTGAGCATATCCACATCAAGGGCGAGGATGATCGTCTTTTTAACAGAACCCATCCTCTTAAAGAAGTTTACCAGATCAAGCACTTTTCCTGTATCCGCGCTGTGTGATATCAGCGAGGATATCGTATCGATGATGATCACATCCTTCTCGAAGAGGGACTTTGCTGCCATCAACCGCTGAATAAAGTTGGATCTTGACTTTGTTCCCTGCAGGAGCGGGAGAACAGGGATGAACAGCAGTCTACCGCTCAGCAGATGTCTGGCAACCGGATAATCAAGCGTCTGCATCTGAGAAATAAAACCTTTTGTGGTCAGTTGAGTGGATATAAACGTCACTGACACATCATTTTCCAGGAGTCCGAAGCAGATTCGCTGACAGGTGATGCTCTTGCCGCTGCCGCTGCCGCCTTCTATCAGTGCAAGCGAGCCGCAGGGAAAACCACCCCCGAGTTTCTGATTCAATACATCCCGTTCAATCCCGAATGAGTATACATCTCCCATCTCCACACCTGTGTTTCAATATACCCCTACGGTATTAAATCTTCTGTATTCT
>Ga0209834_10000730_pt1 | contig 19509 bp, 22 predicted proteins | sample Mar14236cmmetaG_FD_184134 | JGI IMG/M metagenome (GOLD analysis project Ga0209834, IMG submission 184134) | Marine hydrothermal vent microbial communities from Guaymas Basin, Gulf of California to study Microbial Dark Matter (Phase II) - Marker... ...
CATGTCAGTCGAAATCATGCTGAACAAAGATAAGGCGGAGGGGATAAAGCAAATTCGGCCAACCAAGGATGAGTACTTTATGCTCATAGCGAAGCTCGTATCGCTCCGTGCAACCTGCCCGAGGCTCCGCGTTGGTGCCGTCGCCGTCAAGGACGGCTACATTCTGGCAACCGGCTACAACGGCGCGCCGAGGGGGATGAACCACTGCATTGACGTCGGCTGCATGATAGTCAATGGGCACTGCCACAGGGCAGTTCACGCGGAGCAGAACGTGATAGCCATGGCCGCCCGGAAGGGCATAAGCCTTGAGGGGGCAACGCTCTACGTTACCCACTTTCCCTGCGACATCTGCTTCAAGATCGTCATGAACGCCGGGATAAAGGAGATAGTCTACGAGGAAATGTATCCAAACGAAGCGACGGAGATACTGCTCAAGGAAGCGCAGGAAAAAGGGATAGTAAAGATAAGGCAGTTCAAACTCCCCAAGGAGCGCGTTAGGGCCTTCCTGGAGGAGCTCTTTGGAGAGTTCGTGGACTAGTCCTTTTTCTCAATTTCCTGGAGTTTTCTGTTAATCTCCTCAAGCTCTATCGCGATCTTCCTCGTCAGTTCTGTTATTTCACGTTCCGTCCTGTCAACGGCCATGTACACTCTGAAGAGGAGAACGTAGGCGAGACCTATGGCCGCCACGAAGAGCGCATCGAGGCCCCTGCCGAGGCCAAGCAAAGCCCTCACGAAGTCCGCTATCTTCAGGGGGAAGACTGCCACAACGAGGAGAGCAACCAGGAGGGCCCCCCATAAGAGGAAGTCCCCCCACTCCATCTCTTTCTTGCCGTACTTCCCGAGCACGTAGGCCATCAGTGCAAGGACGATAACTATGGCTATGTACTGAACCGCATACATACCCGTCACCTCAGCTTATCGAACAAAAGGTTGAGCGCGATTTTAACCCCTTCAAAAACGTTGGTACCCTTTTTCATTGAGTATTCTGTATAAATCGCTTTTATTGGGACCTCAACTATCCTGCACCCGTTTTTGGCGGCCTCAATGATGATTTCGCTCGAAACAGCGTAGCGGTCGCAGGTTATCCTTATCTTCGAGGCACACTCGCCGCTAAAGCATCTCAGCCCGCTCTGGCTGTCGCTCACGTACTTTCCGGCAAAAACCGCCGTTATTGCGTCGAGGACGAAGTTGCCGAAGCGCTTGACGAAGGGCATCTCGCTCGTGTCACCCTTGAGACGGGAGCCGACCGCGAAGTCTGCCTTACCCTCCGCAACGGGCTTCATTACGCGGAGGGCGTCGCTCACGAGATGCTGACCGTCGGCATCGAAGGTGATGATGAGCCGGGCGTTTTTTCTGAGCGCGTAGGTGATGCCCGTACCGAGGGCACCGCCGAGACCGCGGTTGACGAGGTGTGTGAGGACGTGGACGCCCTTCGAACGGGCTACCTCACCCGTCCTGTCCCTGGAGCCGTCGTTGACGACAACTATCTCATCGCGCCTGAAGTAGCGTAGCAGGCCCTCCAGAACATTTCCTATCATCCTCTCCTCGTTGTAGGCTGGGACGATGACATACGTGTCAAGGAGGGCCTCAATCAGGCTCCTGAACTCTCTCATAGTTGGAACCTCAAAGTCAGGCTCCACATCGACGGAGAAGCTCATCCTCCCAGACTCGTGGGAGGTTATCATGACCGAGAGCGCCCTGAGCTCCTTCGCTGGCAGGACATCGTAGCCGTGGTCGCCCACCACGAGGGTTCTGGTCGGCTCAACGCCGAGGGCCTCGATTACCCGTTTCAGCTGACCGGCGTTCGGTTTAAGCTCCGCAGGAGGGACATCGTCCCGCGTGGACACCAAGCTGAAATATTCCCTTATACCGTGCATCTCAAGGGCCCTAAGGGCCGCCTTCCTGGAGCTGCGGGTCATCACCGCCATCTTAATGCCCCTTTCCTTGAGAAACTCCAGGGTCTCCCTGACACCTTCGAAGAGAAAGCTCTCAGATATGCGCCCAACCTCAAGCTCCACCATGTGAGAATAAAGCTCCTCGAAGTCCCTGCCCGTTTCCCCCGCTATCCTATGAAGGTTCTCGTACATCGGGGTGAGGTCTCCGAGCGTCTCCTCTGGTATTCCCTCCTCCAAGAGCCGGGATTTCAGCTCCTCCTTTAGTTGAGTGAAAGGTTTTGGAGCACCAACGAGCGTTCCATCGAGGTCAAAGACTACGAGTCTCACGTCCATGCCGTCCACCGAAGGGTTTATTTTTGGGCGTTCCTACAACCAGAGGGTGCCTGAATATGATAGAGGTCGCTCCGTTTATAGGTTTAACCATAACGCTCATCCTCACCCCTTACCTCGCCGGGAGATTGAAACGAGCGGGTGTTACCGGGAGGGACATACACAAACTTGACCGGCCGGAAGTTGCTGAGATGGGCGGACTGGCACTCCTCGTTGCCGTCCCCCTGGCGCTGGCGCCGTCCCTCGGCCCCGAAACCGCCCGAGCCCTCCTCATATTCCTGCTCTTCGGAGTCGTTGGAATCGTTGACGACCTGACGAACCTGAGGCAGCTCCACAAGGTTGTCCTCTCGCTCTTGGTCTCAGTCCCAGTGGCGTTCCTCGGCACAGCACCCGAGATAGACATCCTAGGCTACACCCTCAATCTGGGAATTCTGTATCCCGTTTTCGCGGTGCTGTTCGTTACCGGCTCGGCAAACCTGGTCAACCTGCTGGCCGGCTTCAACGGCCTTGAGATTGGAACCTCCGCAATAGCACTTGGCTTTCTGGCCCTGGTGACCGAAGGGCCGGCGAGGGCTCTGGCACTGACCGGGCTCGGCGCGGCCCTCGGCTTCCTGTGGTGGAACCGCTACCCAGCAAGAATCTTCCCGGGTGACACCGGAACGCTTAGCATGGGGGCTCTGATCGGGCTAGTCGGAATACTCGGAAAGGCCGAACTTTACACGGCAATACTCCTCGTCCCACACTTTCTTGACTTCGTGATAAAGGCCGTGGGGGTCAGGTTTGGGGTCAGAAAACACGGAAGAACCGAAGTACTGCCCGACGGGACGCTGAAGGCGCCGCCGTACCCCAGCTTTCTAGGAACGATAATGAGGACGGTAAAGGTGAACGAACCGAAGCTCGTCGCGATAGTCTGGGGGATAGAGTTCATTCTTGGGCTTCTGGTTCTTGCTCTTCATCTATCATTTTAACCATTCCAAAGCCGTACCTCGTTTTTTCCCCAAAACCGTTCTCATAGCCGAAGCGGGCGATCTCTGGAGAGCCGGTATAGTGGAATATCATGAGCGATCCGCGGTAGTATGTGTCCTTAACGAGTATTCTTACGGGCTTGAACTTGACAACGTCTATCGAGAAGTCCCTCTCCTCGGGCATTTTTCCCATTATGGCAGAATAGCGCATGAGCATTACCTTGCGGAGCTTGTCAAAGAAGCTCTCCTCGCTGGGGTAGAGGTCCCATATCTTCATCCTGTTGCCGCTCAGCTTAACCGTTCTGACCATTATTGGGCTCAACGTCGAGAAAAGGGCGCTCCTCTTTATCCGGGGTTCCTTGAGAACCTTTATGTCATCGGCGATGAAGGTAGCGTCCCCTATCTGCAGAACTGGGCTGTCTATGAAGCCCTCGACGACCGCCTTTATCAGCTCGTTCGAGGAGGACGAGATGTAGAGCGAGACGTCGTCCGAGAGAACCCTAATGCCCCTGTCAGGGATGAGCTCGCGCTTCCGCACCATTATGCGGGAGAATGTGAAATAGTCAACAGGACTTACTTCCGCTTCCCTTGCGATTTCAGGGAAGACTATGGCCATCTTGGCCACCAGCTGAGTATAGACGTCATAATTGTAGTTAAAAGGCAGAATCGTGCCCTCCTCCGCGGGCCTGAACTTTATCTCTATTCTCATTACAACCCACCCCTTGGTATAACATTTTTATACTCCACATTAAAGTTAATAAGAATTTCGCAGATTAAACCAATAGGGGAGCACTTCTAAAAAAGATAGAGATGGTTGGAGAATCCCCCATGTTCGGTACCAAAAGTATATAAACCGCCCCGCCAACCTTTTAGGAAAGGATAGAGTTAAAAAGGCCCTTCTATAGAAATCTGATTGTGAGAGGTGAAAGGTTATGAGCGTTGAAAACGTTGATATCAAACCAACGGGGGAGTACGATGATTACGTCACGTATCTTAAGAGGCGCATACGTCAGCTAGAGCTCCAGGTGAGAACACTTGAAGCGGATAAGGAGAGACTGGAGAGAGAGCTTTCACGCCTGAGGATGGAGATGTCCAGGCTCAGGCAGCCGCCAGCCTTCGCAGGGACGCTCCTTGAACTGCTCGATGATGATAGGGCGATAGTCCAGAACCACAACGGCCCGCGCTTTGTCGTCAGGATAGCGCCGTGGATAGAGAGGGAGAACCTTAAACCTGGGGCGAGGGTGGCCCTCGACCAGAGGACAATGGCAGTCGTGGAGCTCCTTCCCAGTGAGAAGGACCCAAGCGTCCTTGGGTTCGAGGTGATAGAGAGGCCCAAAGTCAGCTACAAGGACATAGGCGGTCTGGAGAAACAGCTTCAGGAACTCAGGGAGGCGATAGAGCTCCCGCTCAAGCACCCGGAGCTCTTTGAGAAGGTCGGAATCGAGCCGCCGAAGGGAGTGCTCCTTTACGGTCCGCCGGGCTGTGGAAAGACCCTCATGGCCAAGGCCCTGGCCCACGAGGCCAACGCAACATTCATCCGCGTCGTCGGCAGTGAACTGGTCAGGAAGTTCATAGGAGAGGGTGCCAGACTCGTCCACGAGCTCTTCGAGCTCGCCAAGGAAAAGGCCCCGACTATAATCTTCATAGACGAGATAGACGCGGTGGGAGCGAAGAGGATGGACGAAACCACCGGCGGCGAGAGGGAGGTCAATAGAACCCTCATGCAGCTCCTGGCCGAGATGGACGGCTTCGACCCAAGGGGCAACGTCAAGGTCATAGCGGCGACCAACAGACCCGACATCCTTGACCCGGCACTGCTGAGGCCGGGCAGGTTCGACAGACTCATAGAGGTCCCGCTCCCGGACTTCCGCGGCAGGCTTGAGATACTCAAGGTTCACACCAGGAAGATGAACCTCAGGAACGTTGACCTCAAGGTCATAGCGGAGATGACCGAGGGAGCCAGCGGAGCCGACCTGAAGGCCATAGCGACCGAGGCAGGAATGTTCGCCATAAGGGCGAGGCGCGAGTACGTCACACAGGATGACTTCATGAAGGCAGTCGAGAAAGTCCTCGGCGCGGAGCAGAAGCTCGCCCAGCAGATAAAGATGCACGAAGTCATGTACGGCTGAGCCGTCTCTCTTTTCTTCCTTCCATGCCCTCTTCCAGTTTTACGACCGCCCACGCCAGTAGGTACATAGCGGGTATCGAGAGGAAAGCCTTCTCATATCCAAAGCGGTCTATCAGGAGCCCTACGAGATAAGGCCCCACGGTGGCCCCGAAGAAACCCACCATGTTGACGAAGCCCATAACGGAACCTAGGTTCTCCCCCGTGGCCTTTTCAGAAGCATAAGCCGTAACTATGGCGCCGACAGAGTAGAACGTCAGCCCAAGAGGAATTATCACCCAAGGGGAGGCCGTTAGGGCAAGTATCAGCGTGAGGAGGGCATTGAGACCAAAGACCACCCCCACGCTTCTGCCCCCAATTCTGTCGTACAGTCCACCCCCCAAAAGGGAGCCGGCTATTCCGATAACCGAGAGGAGGGAGAACAGCAGGGACGCGGTTTCCAGGGAGACCCCGGCGTTCACCAGGAAGGACACGAGGAAAGTCAGGAGGCCAAAGAATGCGGCGAGGGCTATGAAGTTAGCCGTACTAAGGAGGAAAACGTTCCGCGGGATTGAGAATGTGGCCCCCGGGGGTCTGGCAACCTCCCCTTTGACGGCAAAGGCGAGGGCGATTCCAACCGTCAGGCTCATCGCCGAGAGTACGAGAAACGCGTAGCGCCACTCAAGGTTCATCGCTACGGGGATGACTATCAGGGGGGCTATCCCGCTGCCGACGGGTGGGCCCACCATAAAGACGCCCAAAGCGGAGCCCTTTCTCTCGCGGTAGACCTCGCTTATCAGGGCAGTTGCAGGGGCGTAGTACAGGCCGGAGAAAACCCCGTAAAGGGCACGAATAGCTAGAAGACCCCAGTAGTCGCGGGCAAAGATAATGAGCGCGGAAGAGAGAGAATAACCAATTATGCTGAGAACAAGGAGGCGTTTTCTGCCGATCCTGTCGCCGATGTATCCTGCCGGAACCTGAACAATTGCGTAGGGAAGCAGAAGCGCGGTCATCAGAAGCCCGGCCTCGGCGTTGCTTATCCCCAGCTCAGCCTGTATCGTGGGAATGAGCGGAGGAATCGCCATTCTGTGGGCATAGTTGAATATCCAGCCGAGGCTCAGGAGGGCAAGGAGTTTCTTCCTCATAGCACTCGATAGACGACTGAACGTTTAAAAGTCTGTTGGGTAGGGCCCAACTACCTTTATAAATTCCGGCCAGAAATTGAATTTAGGGAAGGGAAATGGTGAGCAAGCTACTGGCACTGGAGGCATACCCCAACCTGCGGGACCTCGACTTCAGGATACTCAGAGGGGTAGAGCTCAATATGCGGCACCACCGCTGGGTGCCCCTGGAGGACATCGCGCGCTTTGCGAGGGTTGACATTGAAACCGCCTCGTTCAGGTTAGGGAAGCTCGACGACTGGGGACTCGTCGCCAGAAGAAGCGACATCGGCTACATAGGGTACCAGCTGACGATACACGGCTACGATGTCCTCGCCATAAGGGCGCTCGCGAAGAAGGGCATTGTCGAGGCAATAAACCCCGCACAGGTGGGAGTGGGAAAGGACGCCGACGTTTACATCGGGATTACCCCCTCGGGCGAAAAGGTCGCCGTCAAGTTCAACCGCATAGGCGGAAGGACGGCATCGCGGAGGGCGGGCTACCACGGCCACGTCTTCCGGGACAAGCACCACACGAGCTGGCTCTACGTCTCCAGGCTCATTGCGAAAAAGGAGTACGAGGCGCTGACCCTTCTGAGCCCCATAGCCAGGGTGCCGCGGCCGGTGGCATGGAACAGGCACGTGGTCGTCATGGAGTTCGTGGAAGGGACCGAGCTGGCGGACCTTCGCGACACCGACCTGACTCGGGAAGAGGCCGAGAGGATACTCGACCGCGTCCTGGAGGAGTACCTCAAGATAGTCCGCTTCGGCATCGTCCACTCTGACATGAGCGAGTTCAATATCGTTCTGACCCATGATGAAGGCGAGATACTCATAATAGACTGGGCCCAGCACATAACTACCGCCCACCCGGAGAGCTTCGAACTTCTGAAGAGGGACCTGCAGGTGGTGCTTAACGCATTCAGGAGAAGGTGGCGTGTTGAGAAGAGGTTTGAGGATGTCTGGCCGGAATTTGAGAAGGCCTGGCTCGAGAGCCGGGGTGAAGGACGATGACAGAACACGAAACCCTTAACAGGCGTGAAAGGATTATGGAGCTCTTTAGAGAGGCCGTAGAGGCCGAGAACGCCAGAGACCTGGAGACTGCCAAGCGAAAGCTCGATGAGATACTCCACGAGAGCCTTGAGACGGAACCAGAGCTTTATTTTGAGACATGTTTCCGCCTTGCAGATATCTTCCTCCAGGAGGACAACTACAGGGGAGCCGTTAAGTGCGCCATTAGGGCCATCCTGAGGGCGCCGAGTAAAGACCACTACCGGCTCGGTGTGAAGATGTTGGGTGACGTTCTGGCAATAATCAAGAAGGAGAGCAGACTCTCCGAACTGGCCGAGAACATGGATGTGACGCTCAAGCTCGTTGAGGGGGACGAGGAGCTTTACCGCTTCGTCCAGACGCTCGTGAAAATAGCGAAGGGAGAAAAGGTCGAAGAACCGTTCTCGCTGGAGGAGTTCAACGAGATAATCCAGCTCCTCACAGGATAGAGTCAATAACGCGCCTCACGTATTCCCTCCCCGGACTTTCGGGGAAGTTGTATGGCTCTTTCTTTGGCCTTTCATTGTAGTACGGCCTGTTGCAACCAGGACAGCCATGGGTAGCGAATATCTCGGGCGGAAGTACAGAGGCAAGTTCATCAGCGTCCATTCCAAAGCCAACTAAAGAGCCTTTTTCATCAAACTCGAAATCCTTCGGGCCGGCGAGCCCCTCCTTTATGAGGTAGTGTGCCACCTGAATTTTTCTGTATCTCTTGAGGCTCGGGGGTTCAGCGCTCTCCAGCCGGGTTCCCCTTATAGGAGTGAATGCGAAGAGGGAGACCCACGCCCCCATGGAATAAGCCTTTGCTATGGTCTCAACCGCTTCCCTGTCAGTCTCGCCGAGGCCGATTATCAGGTGAACGAGGGCCTTTCCCTCGCCGAAGACGTCGATGACATCAGCGGTGAAGCACCACATTTCGTCCCACGAGTAGAGGGAGTCCTTGATTTCGGGATATATCCTCTCACTCGCCGCGTCGAGGCCAACGCCGATGTAGTCAACTCCCCTCGATTTGAACTCCTCAAGGGCCTCCTTGTCAACGGGGGTTATCGAGACGGAGACCGGAAGGCCCAGCGGCTGGAACTGGTCGAGGAGTTTGAGAACGTCGGAGACCAGTCCGGGGTAGTCAACCGTCTGGAGACATATTCTCGCAAAACCTCCCTCAGGAAGGCGCTCAATGACCTGCTCCACGTCGAAGGCGGGCCAGGTTATCCGGGATAGCTTCTTCAGGTCGGCCCAGCTCTCCCTCGCCTGGGGACAGAAGGCGCAGTTGTTCCTGCAGCGGCCCTCATGATACGTCATCAGGTAAGCCGTGGTCGGCTTTGCAAACATTTTGGCCTTTACCAGACCCATCGCTATGGCAGTCCCGTAGGAGACCCTAATCATCATTTTTTCTTACCTCCCAATATACGGGGCGCGTGGACTATTATAAGGGATGCGGCCGCTATGAATGGGAGCAGTGGGAAGACCCCTGCGTAGCCCTCAAGATTCGCCACGTATCCCAGCACAACCTGACCACCGAGCGTTCCAAGGTCAAAGAACATAGTGTAGACGCTGGAGCCCATCGTCCTTATCTTCCTGGGAAGATTTCCGAGGGCCATGAGCTGCATTGCCGGGACGGAGAGGCCGAAGCCGGCACCGACGAGGAGTGCGCTGATGTAGGAGTGGGGCGGGAGCCTGTAGAGGATCAGCACGGTGTAGCCGAGGATGATGAGGAGCATGCCAGCGCGTATGACCGGAATCGGACCCATCCTGTCGGCACTCCTGCCCCCGATGAGCCTCATTATGAAGCTCGCCATACCAATGACCATCATGTAGAAGCCGAACAGCCTCTGGGGCATTCCCAGCACCTTGTAGAGCGCGGGGAGGTACGTTGTGATTCCAGCGTAGGAGAACGCAAAGAAAAAGAGCGCCAGCGACGCGGCAACGAAATAGCTCCTGAGGAGCTCTGAGTAGCTGACGTCTTCGTGCCTTTCCTCCCTCTTACCAACGGTCTCTCTGCTATCGCGCCAGACCGGCACTACAAGGGCGAGGCCGATGAATGAAAATACCACCGTGAAGGCAAAGGCCCCGACGAAGCCGATGATGTCCGAGAGGTAGCCCCCAAGGGCTGGGCCGATTATGTTGCCTAGGGAGAACATCATGCCCCTCCATCCCAGGGTCTCACCCACACGCCCCTCCGGCGCAAGGTCAACGGCCGTGGAGAGGCTGGAGGGGAAGAATATTCCCATTGAAAAGCCGTGGATGGCCCTTGCGAAGGCAAATATCCAGAGGTTTCCAAGGAGCGCGGAGACTATGTAGAGGGCTCCCGCCAGCATCCCCAGGACGTTGCCGGCCATCATGGCCTGGAACTTGTAGCCCCTGTCACCGATGAGACCGCCGACTGGCTTCGATAACAGCGAAACGACGGAGGCAACTCCCGCGACCAGGCCAACAAGGAACGGGGTGGCCTCAAGGGTTATCGCGAAGGGCGATATTATGGGGTTGACTACGCTTATCCCCAGGAAGAAAAAGAAGGTCGAGAAGTTGAGCAGCCAGATGTCCCGGAGCGCTCTGTCGATGGCTCAAACCCCCGCCACGGGTTCGTCCATTCCCTCCCTCATGAAGGCGTGGCTCATGTGCTTGGTGTTCTTGGCGAAGCCCACGTTGCCCCTTGCATCGACCATTATGACGCCCATCGTGTCCGCGCCGAAGTAGCGGGTCGCGAGGCTTATTGCGGCCTCGCTGGCTGCCTGGGCGTCCATTCCAAGCCTGACGAAGTCAGTGGCGCTCTTGGCCAGGGCGAGCTTTATTGCAACTTCACCCAGACCGGTGCAGGAAGCGCCGGCAACTTCGTTGGCGTAGGTTCCGCCGCCGATTATAGGTGTGTCGCCAACCCTGCCGAACATCTTGAGGAAAACGCCGCCGGTGGAGGTTCCTGCAACTACCTCCTCACCGTCGAAGGCAACGGCCCCAACCGTGCTCCTGAGAACTTCGGGATACTCCTTGATCAGCTCGTTGAGCCTCTTCCAGTGCTTTGTTTCCCCGGTCTCAACAAGCTTCTTCCTCAGCTCCTCCCACTGCTTCAACCTCTCATCAGTCCTAGGGTCGTACTCCTCGAAGCCCACGAGCCTGGCAAACTTGACCGCGCCCTCACCGTTGAGCAGGACGTGGTCCGTCTTCTCCATCACCTTCCTCGCGACGCTTATCGGGTTCTTGACGCCCCAGATTCCAGCAACCGCTCCCGCTTCAAGGGTCTTCCCGCGCATTATTGCCGCGTCCATCTCAACCCTGCCGTCGAGGGTGAGGACAGAACCGGTGCCGGCGTTGAAGAGGGGATTATCTTCGAGAACCTTGACGGCCTCCTCAACGGCGTCCAGTGCAGAACCCCTCTTGAGCTCCCGCCAGCCGGCCAGAACAGCCTCCCTAACGCCCTCAATAACCTTTGGAATGCGCTCCTCATTCCTGATGGTGCCGGCACCACCGTGGACTATTATTGCGACCATGAGAACCACCGTAATAAAAAGCCCTCGAACGGTTAAAAAAATTGTGGAAACGGAAAGACAGAAACTTCAGCTCAGTGCCATATTGATTATCGTCTCGCCGATGTTCTCAAGATACTCGAGAATTCTGCGGTAGCTCTCAAGGGCCAGCGACCTGTGGTAGTCGATGGAGCGTATCCCCTCCTTGAGCTCAAGCATCAGCCGGTCGATCTTCGTGAGGTCGCGCTGCTCGATCTGGGCCATCATCTGGCCGAATTTCTCCTTAAGGTACGGAACGTTCACCTCGCCGGGGTTCTCCGCGATGCGCGTTATGTGGTCTCCGATGCGCTCGATGTTCCTTACTATGAAGAGTATGCCGAGAAGGTCAAACGTCCTCTTGATTATGCCGCTCTCTTCCGTGACGCCACGCTTGGTCAAAATCCTGTTGACTGTGCGGATTATGAGGAAGTAGAACCTGTCCAGCTCGTTCTCAAGGTCGTTGATGTCATTGAGTATCTCCTCTTCCCCTGGGTTCTGAACGAGAAGCTCGAGGTCACCGAGCATGGACATTATGAGCGAGTGAATCCTGTTGAGAAGCTCGGTCAGGTTTACCTCCTCCTCGTCAAGGAGGCTCTTTGCCACCATCCTCTGGGGTTCGTCGAGGATTATCTCAACGCCGGGAAGGCTCTGGAGAACCTTTCGCAGTTTTACCTTGTAGAGTGGCATCTCCTCAGCGAGATGTATCTCAAGGACGTCGTAGCCCTGGATATATGCCGAGATAACAAGCCTGACGGCCATATCGGGGGAGTATTCGCGAGATATCGTTAGGACTTTCTTCTCGCTTACTTCCCTCGGCTCTTTGGGAAATATAGTTATGCTCCCGTCAGGGTTTACCAACAGTGGAACGACATCCCCCTGGCTGAGGCCGTGTTCCTTGACCCACTTCTTGGGGAGGGATATTATGTATGAACTCCTGCCGGTAAATTGGATTTTTCTGAACTCCATAGATATCACCGCCGATATATAGACAAACGGCAGTATATAAAAGGCTTCAGTTCGACAAACTTATAAACGCTAAGATTAACGTTAGCACATGCTCCAGGGATACGGCAGGGACGCAAAGATACTCATAGCCGCCAACGCGGCGGGCCAGCTGTTCCTCCAGTTCTCGACATTCATCATGCCGTTCTACCTGGCAGTTTTGGGCTACGACATGGCGGCCATGGGGACGTTTTTCTCGATACAGACGTTTACGGGAGGGCTGTTCTTCCTGATAGCTGGCCAGGTCTCGCTGAGACTGGGCTACAGGAAAACCCTCATCTTTTCGGCACTCCTCGGGCTCGCGGGAAGAATTCTCCAGGTGGCTGCAATAAATGACTACGTACTCGCCCTGGGCTTCTTCCTGGTAGGCGCAAACATGGGGCTCAGACAGCCGAATTTCTCGGCACTCCTCAGCGAGGAAGTGGAGGAGGAGCAGAGGCACCATGCGTTTTCGATAAGCTTCGGTCTGGGAACGATATTCAACGCACTGGGCGTCCTCATAGCGGGCTTTGCCCCGGACTTCCTCATAACCCTCGGACTTACCGAGAGGTTGGCCTACAGAATCGTCATCTCGCTGGCGCTCATCCAGTTCGCCCTGGTGATTCCCGCCCTGTTGATAATACATGACGTCCCCGTGAAGAACCCGAAGATAAACTGGAACCGCGAGCTGGTCGTCAAGATACTCAAGTTCTCACTCCCGAGCGCTCTGATAGGCTTTGGGGCCGGGATAACCATACCCTACATGAGCCTTTACTTCAAGCTCCGGTTTGGACAGACGCTCGCCGCGATAAGTGGGATATTCTTCTTCCAGCAGCTCGCGATGGGACTCGGCTCCTTCGGCCTTCCAAAACTTGTTCAGAAAATAGGACCGGTCAAGGTGATAACATCCTTCCAGAGCATAGCGGCCTTTCTCTTCGCGGTGTTCCCCTCAATAGAGACGTTCCTGCTGGCGGCGGCGCTCTACATACTCCGCTCAATCCTCATGAACATAGTCTGGCCCATAAACGACTCCTTTATGATGGGCTTCTTCTCGACCGAGGAGAAAGCCACAGCTGCCGGGATAATGAGGGCCTTCTCAACCTTCATGCGCGGCGGCGGGAACTACGTCGGCGGCCTGCTGTTTGGCATATCCCTGAGCTACCCGTTCTATGCGACCGCGTTCCTCTACGTCGTCGCCACGGTGATATTCTACGCCTTCTTCATAAAACACAACAAGTGAAAAGAAGAGTCAAGCCTTAGCGAGGTCAATTCCCAGCTCAAGGGCCCTGAAGTTAAGCTCCCAGAGCTTCTCTTTAAGGGTGAGCCTTATTCCCTCAAGCAGGGACTCCTTCTTGAGGGGAATCAGCCCCTTGCCGTAGGCGTAGCCGAGCATGAGGACACCCAGCGTTCTGGGATTTATTTTGTCAGCCTCGCGCTGGAAGTCCATCATGTACACGGGGCATATCTTGCCGATGGCGCCCTCGATTTCATCGAGTTCCGGGTACTTCTCCTTTCCCACGAGGGTCGTTGCCGTGTGGATAGGGTAGGCATTTACCACGGCCACGCTGTCCTTCCCGAGGAAGCGGGCGTTTCTCAGGGCCTCAGCAGGTTCGAGGGCGAGCATAAGATTCGCTTCCCCTTCCTCGATGAGGGGGGAGTAAACTTCCTCGCCAAAGCGGAGGTAGCTGAGGACGCTTCCGTAGCGCTGGCTCATTCCAAGGGTTTCACCTATTCTGACGTTGTAGCCCTCGCTCATGGCGGCGTTTCCAACTATACGCGAAAGGGTCAAGCCGCCCTGCCCGCCAACACCGGTGATTATGAGGTTGAACTCCATCGACACCACCTTGCATACTTGGGCACTGAGAATAAAAAACCTGTTGTCAAGAAAATTCAGAGAATCCTCTCATCTTTCGAAAGAAATATACCCCCAAGCGGCAAATATTTAAAGAATAACGCTAACCTTCAAACATGGGCTTCGAGGAATATTACACGGTCATCAAAGCCTACAGCGATATACACTCCAACGAATACAAGAAACGAATCGAAACCCTGGAGCCGTTGCTCCTCAAGCACATGACAACTAGGGGAAAAGTTCTTGATCTAGCCTGCGGCGCGGGAGGATTTTCTTTTCTGCTCGAAGACCTCGGGTTTGATGTTGTGGCCCTTGACTCAAGTGAGTCAATGCTGGAAAGAGCCAGGGAGTTCGCAAAGGACAAGAATTCCAGGGTTGAGTTCGTCAAGGGGGACGCGAAGAGCATTCCATTCGAGAATAATTCATTTGAGTACGTAATCTTTATAGACAGCCTTGTCCACTTTGAAGCGGCCGAGTTGAATGCCGTCTTCAAAGAGATTGCAAGGGTGCTCAAACCCGGTGGAAAGTTTATCCTCTACTTCACAGATCTAAGAGAGCTTCTTCCGATTCTAATGGGCGGCCAAGTTGTGGGGGATAATTACTGGATAAGCAAGGTGCTTCCAGACCCCGAAGAAAAGACCGCCCTTATTGAGTTCCAGAGTGAGAGTAATCATTTCCGAGTTCGCTTCAACGTGTGGGGCACAATCGCGGTTGAACTCCTCGCAAAGCGCTATTTCCGACAGCTCCACAGTGAAAAGCTCAACAAGCACAGCTACTTCCAGGTGTACACTCCAAAAAAGTAGCAAAAATCAGCCCTCCATGCGGAGGCGCCTGATGACGAACTCCCTATCCATTGAGGCAAGGAACGGTGCCAGCCTCGGGCCCCTGTCCTTACCGATGAAGAGGTCGTAGAGCACCTTGAACCATTCTTTGCTCGGAATGTTCCGCTTCTTGGCCGCGTCGAAGATAACGTTGTTGAGGTCATCGACGGTGAACTTTTCGTTGGCTTCAAGCCAGCCGGCCACTTCCTCGATGGCCTCCTTTATCTCTGGCCTGAGCTCGATCTTCGGCGGCTCCTCAAGGATGCTGAACTTAACGTTGTCCGGCGCGTACTTCTCGACCCAGTTCCTGGCCAGGCTTATGCGGAGCCTTATCCTCTCTATGTCCTCCTCAGTCAGCTCCACAGGTATGTGTCCCTGCTCCTGGAGAATGCGGATTATACCATCCTCGTCGAGGTGCGGCATCTGGACGAGCGTAACCAGGAAGCGGAAGGGTGCCTGGGCAGTAGGCCTCTCCGGAACCTTGGGCATCGAAAGCTCGTAGGTTCTCTTGAGCTCCTCTTCCTCCTCCGGGTTCTTGGCGTGCTCAAGGCCGAAGTAGATGCGCTCAACCTTGTCAAACTCGTCGTAGAGGTTGAGCAGGCCGAGCCCGAGGTCAATCTTGAGCTCCTTGTTGGGCCTCGCCTTGGCGTATATGAAGCGGATTATACCCGGCTCAAGAACCTCGTAGAGGTCGCTGAGGAGTATAACGTTACCCTTGCTGCCTGACATCTTGCCCTTCTGGCCCTTGATTCCAACGAACTCGTACATGAGGTCTATCGGGGCCTTCCATCCGAAGACCTTCTCCACTATCTCCCTGCCGGTATCGTAGGAGCCGCCTGCGGCGAGGTGGTCCTTTCCGGCCGGCTCGAAGTCCACCTTGAAGTGGGCCCAGCGCATCGGCCAGTCAACGCGCCACCTTAGCTTCACGTTGCCCTCGCGGATGTCCGTTTCTCCCTCGCTACCGCAGTGCGGGCACCTGTAGGCCACTTTCCACTCGCCGTCCCAGGAAACGAACTCCGCCTCCTTCCTGCACTTCGGGCAGTAGACCATCGCCGGCTGCCAGTTCTCATCCAAAGGCGGCTGCTTGGCCCTCTCGCGGTACTTGTCGAGTATAGCCTTTATCTCGTCGCGCTTGGCCAGGGCGGTCTTTATCTCCTCGGCGTACTCGCCCGACTTGTACAGTTCATAGGCGTGGAGAAAGTCCACCTCTATGCCGAGCTTCTCGACCTCGCTCTCAAAGAGCTCCATGAAGTGCTCCGCGTAGCTGTTGTGACAGCCCCACGGGTCTGGGACTTCGCGGACCGGCCTCGTGAGGTGCTCCTTCCACTCGGGTGGGACGTTCTTCGGAACCTTCCTAAACCTGTCGTAGTCGTCCCACATGTGGATGTGCCTGACCTTCTTCCCCCTGTCCCTCAGGGCGTGGCCCACTATGTAGGCCGTGAAAAACTCCCTGAAGTTGCCTATGTGAACGTAACCGCTCGGAGTTATTCCGCTCTCAACGACGTATTCTTCCTTATCGCCCCTTTCACGGATGATTTTTTCTGCCATGTAGTCTGCCCAGTGAACCATTTTCACCACCGCGCTTAGGTCTGCGGAGGGGCTTTTAAGCTTAAGCTTGGCACGGGGAACAACTCCAAGAGGGAAAATTTTATAAGTTCTTATGGTAAAACCACGGATAAAAGTAATACGGAGGCATCCCCATGGAGCTAGAGCTGAGGAGGATGCAGGTATTTTTCCCAGCCTCGCTTGAGGTTCAGGAGGAACTGCTCAAGGCGGGCTTTAAGGTACCCTATGACAAGGAGAGCGGGAGAAAAACACCGATTCCCGTGGTGATGGGCTCGCGGGAGGAGAGGCGCATCAGGAGAAGCCGCCTGCTGAAGGCGGGGGACTTTGAAAGCGACGGCAAATTCGTCACACTTCCCGGCGAAAGAACGTTCCTCGAGGTAGAGCTCACGGAGAGAGGTTTTCTGGTGCTGAGGCCGAAACCTTCCGAATACCACCTCGAGGATATGGGCTTCGTCTCCGTTCCCCCGAGGGTCTGGGGAACATGGGCGAGCTTTTCGCTCCCCTTTTCGGCGTACGATGAACTGGCGGATTTCCTGAGCGATTTCAGGGACGATAACGAAAACGGATTCTACACCGCCTCCAGGGGCTCCGGCGGAAGGATAGAGGTTTACGCCTACAAGGGGAGAAGCAGAAAAGACCTCGGGATTCCGGTTTTCGGGTATGCCCTCGGACTCCACGGGCTGACCCTCGCGGAGGAGTACCTAAGGGAAAAGGCCAATGAAAACGGGATTCCCGAGGAAAGGCTCCGCTACCTAAGGCTCGGCCTGAGAAAGAGGAAAGAAACCAAAGCGGGGCTCAAAGTCGGTATGGTCTGGGAGAACGGTAGGCCGGTTGAGATAACGCTCAAGCTATCAACGACCGCGCCGAGGGTTAAAATCCAGGGACTCTATGGCGAGTTAGTAGGGAAGTCTCGGGGCGAACTCACGAGGACGGATGATTGGTACATAGTAGTCCATGCAAAAGATTTTGTAAGTGCCCTTGAAAGGGTGCACGGGACCTTTGGCAGATAAACGGAAAGTATTTTAGTTTTAACCCCGTTTCTTTTTTGGTGAAATTAAATGATTGAAACCGCCATAGGAGTTGCGGTAGCGGCTTCGTGCATCATAATCACTATATTTCTAACCAGAAACTTCGGGCCCGAGTGGGCCTGGATAAACAGGAAGCTCATACACTTCAGCATCGTGCCCGCGGCCGTAATGTTCTACCACGGGATAATTCCAAGGGAAATCTTCAGTCCCGCAGCGGCGCTCTTTGGAGTCGTCCAACTGGCAACTCACATAAAGCACTCCGAGCTGGGATGGTATCAACTCACGCACAACTACGGAGAGGTTTTTTTCGCGTTCTCCGCTTCGGCCATCGTGTTTTTCCTGCCAAGGGGGTACGCAACCGCGCTTTTGCTCGTGATGGCAATCAGCGACGGCGTTACAGGGATTGTGAGACACTTCTACTTCAAGAGAAACGGCTTCCACGTGAAGCTCAAGAAGCACTGGACTGGAAGCCTGGCGTATCTGGTAACAGCCATAGTGATAGCGTTCATTTTCCTCGATGGGGACGCAATAAGAAAAGTGATATGGGCGGCAGTGCTGATGCTGGCGGAGTACCAGCCGTGGGTTGACGATAACCTGGCCGTGCCGCTGGTAGGAGGTCTGATGTTTCCCCTCTACTGAGCCCACCTGACTTTCAGGCTGTCTTTCTTCACCTTTTTGAACTCCTGAACGAGTGCATTCCCGGTTTTCTCCATGAACCCGTCGATGTCGGTGATGTCGAGCTCCCTGAGGCCTATGGCATCCACGCCCTCCGGAATTCCCTTCGCCTCGACGTTTATCCCGATGTGAATCTTTATGCTGACCGGTGAGACCGTGGCTATTGAGATGCTGAGCTTCCTGCCGTTAACGTAGATGTCATCACCTTTCCGGATGGTCTTAATGCCGTACTCACCGAGAACCTCACAGAGCCTGGCTATGAAGAGCTTCTGGAGCGTTGAGGCGAAGAGGGTGTTTACTAGGTCAAAGACCTCTATGATGTAGTGGATCATATCGTCGCTCTTTATCTCCTTGTTCTGTCTAAGGTCTTCGATGTCAATCATTTCCTCCACTTTGACGTCGCACTTCCCGCGGAAAACGACGAGCGAGTTGCCAAGTATCCCAAAGTTCCTGTACGCCCAGTGGCTCCCAATGGCCGAACCATCATAATCAATGCGCCTATCCTTCACGATCAGCAGCTCCATACTATCACCCCATTCTTTCGAGGAGTTCCCTCAGCCCTTCAAAGCTTTTTGCATCGACCCACATGTGGATGAACCTAACATCAGGAAGGGCGTTCTTCACGTCATCGACGTGGAGCGTCCTGTCGTCCACGTAGATGATTCCATCGACATCATAACCAACTGATTCAAGTTCTTCTACCGTCCTCTTAATCATGTCGGCCTTGTCCGGGTGATTCTCTATCTTTGGGAACCTGAAGTACTCCCGAGACCAAATCCCTCCAGGATCGGCCTGATTCTTTCCTCAACGTTCCAGCTCGCTATACTTAAAATGAACCTTTCACTCGCCCACGCAAGGAATTCCCCGACTCCCGGAAATAGATGGAGCTCCTCGCCGGCAGAATCAACCAGATAATCACCATAGAAGCGGTAGGGCGGCTTAAGCTGGGATGCATTCTCGTGATCCCAAAGGGTACCATCGAGGTCAAGGACTAACAGTTTCATTTCATCACCCGAGAAAAGCTCCGTTCAAGGGTTTTAACGATTACTAAAAAGCACCATGAATCGGAACTTAACATTGCAATACAATACAGTTAGACAGAAACGAGATTTGAGATTTAGGGCCAGGACCGTGCACAGGCCGATTGACCTATCAAATGCCCAGCCCCCCTTTCAGAGGCAGAAACCTCGGGCTGTTGGGAGCGGCAGACTGAACGGGTCGGTTTCCCTTCCCGCTTACATCCCCGCCCCATCAAACGGGTCTTCTTCCCGAGCCCTCGTCCCAGGCAAAGGACCGGTCGCCCGACCCCCTGCGCCTGGGAGTGGGTGCCTATTTTCGGGGACCGCTTCGGCCTTAGATGCTTTCAGGCCTTATCGGACGCGGCGTAGCTGCCCGGCTATGCCCTGTAGGACAACCGGTAGACCAGAGGCCGCGGCTCCCTGTTCCTCTCGTACTGGGGGAGCCTTCCCCTCAGGCACCCAGCACCTCCGGTAGATAGCATCCGACCTGTCTCACGACGGTCTAAACCCAGCTCACGTTCCCCTTTAATGGGTGAACACCCCCACCCTTGGCCCCTGCTGCAGGAC